>Ga0116227_10000286_pt1 | contig 93755 bp, 74 predicted proteins | sample S1TSphgellanicum_FD_89693 | JGI IMG/M metagenome (GOLD analysis project Ga0116227, IMG submission 89693) | Host-associated microbial communities from peat moss isolated from Minnesota, USA - S1T2_Fb - Sphagnum magellanicum MG | ecosystem: Host-associated > Plants > Peat moss > Unclassified... | reverse complement strand
GGTTAACTATTTATGTCAAATCTCATGTTCCTTCAAGTACTTATGAAACTCATTAGACATGTATTCACCTTCATTATTATTTCATAAGATTTGCATCTTCTTTTCACTTAGGTTTTCTACAAAAGCCTTGAACTTCATGAATTTTGAAAAACACATTCTTTTGGTTTTCAAGAAATAACAAAATGGTTTCAAGATACACCATTAATGAATGTTATGAAATACCTTGCCCCTCCAAGAAAATGTGTTTTTGTTAGATCCTAAACATCATTATGTACCAAGCCCAAAATGTTATTAATTCACATTACGCCTTTCTTTGGAAACAACTTTTTGTGCTACTCCCCAACATGCAACCTTGACAAAACAACAATTTTTCTTCTACTTTGAAAAACAAGCCATTGACAAAATTCCTTTGTGTGAGAAATTTTAAATCATTTACTCCTAGATGATCAAATTGTTTAAGCCACAAATTAAGGTTGTTAGCTCGCCTCCTACAAAATGGGCAACTTAGGTGTTCTCCATTGCTCTTGATTTGGTGGTGCACCATAGCTTGTAGAGTTAATTCACATGTATGCCCTCTTCGATTATGTGGTTTTCTTTGTTTTTGTTTTTGAATTCAAAAATGTGGCCTTGTGATGCAACCTTATTCATAAAAAGGTAATTTTCAATACATGCAATACATTGGTAAAAGTCCCTTTAACAAAATTCTCTCCTATTTTCATGGTAACATCCATGTTACCCTTTCCTATGGCTTCATGAATTGATTTGTATTCCACATGAATCTTTATAAAAAAAATAGTTTCATAATCATGGAACCATTCCCTATGAGAAAACAAATGCATTAATGCTCCATGATCAATCTACCATGAATTTGCTTCATGAAAAACTCATAATTTGCACAAACAAATGCCCTTCAACTTTTAGTAATATTTCTCTTGTCTATTTTTTGCTTTTACAATATGTCAAATTTTCTCTTCTTATGTCATTTGTAATGATTGCATACATCTTTGTTTTTTTCTCTCATACCTTTCTTGGAATCAAATTAATTATGCGTGAATGAAGTTGCTTTGCTAGTCCCACCTTTCTTATTCCGCATCAATTCTTCATTCACTAATTTCATGCACACATCATCCCAATTGTGGTTTGCAAACTTTAGAGACTCCAAAGTTGTGATCAAATGTTGATAATTTTTTGGTAGACTAGTGAGGAGTACCATGACCTTCATTTTTTCAAAAACTCTAGCTCCAATTGCATCAAATTTTTTTTGTCATTGCTCCAAGCATGTTAACATGTTGACCAATCGTGTCAAGAAAATTCATTTGTGACATAAAAAAACTTTTTGGTCCAAAAAATCTTGTTAGTAAATCCCTTATCTATCAAACATTTACTAGAGCTTTCTAGATGCCATGTGCAATGGTTTTTTTTCAAACTTTCATTAGCTGGTTGTTGGACATGCTTTGAATGAACAAGTTTTGTGTTTGGTTTTCCTTTTTGCATTAGTTGTAGTAACTATGACAATAGAGTCTATTAGAAAGACTAGGGTTACATGAATGGATTAACCAATTTATTACCAAAGCCCCCTGGTTTTAGCTAAGAAAGTCAAAGCTTACTTATCATGGGGAGAGTGGCCAAGTGATTAAAAGTGACAGACTATAAATTTGTTGAAGTTTTCTACGTAGGTTCGAATCTTGCCTCTCCCAATTCAAAGTATAGTTTGTATTTTCAAAATAGAAGCAAAGCATTTATTTTTGTGCTTATCCTTTCATGCAATTAAATAAGGTGGAATTTTCCTAGACACTTATTAAATGCTTTAGTACTTGAGCCTTCTTCGTTCTATCGTTATTATTATTGGAAAAAGATACAATCTTTCTTATCGAATCAAACAAAGACTAATATTTCAATTAGGCCAGCCAAAATAGCTTCTATCTATCAAAGTGCTTCTCTAATTGCTCAAGATATTATATCTTGAAAATTAGAACCAAAAAAACCATTTCAACAAATTTGTAGATGTACATTTCAACAAATTGAAGAAAAAGAACACAAACACAAAGAAAACAAGTATGAATCTCACATTTGGCATATGGTTTTTCATAAAATGCCAATATGTGAAGGGGATCCATATTTGTTGTTCAGGTTGGATTCATTTGGTTTGACTCTCATCTAGTCTATCAAGCCCCACAACTCTAACACGTTCAATGTTGTCTTCATCTTGAATCACCATAACCATTGCCAAAGTTTGAAAGCTTTGATATGTAAGAATTGTTGGTTCAGTTAGTATGAACCGAGGGTCTGATTTTCATAATCAACACCAGAATTGAAATTGGACTTTAGTTTTCTAGAATTGGACCAGAAACCGGGTTCCGTTGTAATAATACATATTATTACATGGCACCCAAACCATGAATCCATTTTTATCTGGAATTTTTATTTGAAGAACCGGACGCAGAACTTGATGTCTCGTTCCCATTTTTGTGTGGAACTAAAACCAGACAGATCTAATTTACTTTTAACTGAAACCAGAGGTTCATCAAAAGTAAAGATTTGTTCCACCACTAGTTCAAACCAGTGTTGGGCGGTTCTTTAATCTTGTGATGAACCTCTCTGGTCAGTTCTAAAAAATAAATTAGAACGATTCCCAGTTCAAGTTCTGACCATAAATGCAATAGCAATCCAGTTCTGGGTTGGGTTCTTCAAAATTACAAAATTCAGCTCCAGTTTTGGTTCCATTTCTAAATATCAAATCTGGTTCCAGTTCCATAATATCAGGCTCAAAGTCCAGTTCTTCAAAAACATAAATTCTGCTTCCATTTATGGAACTGGTTCCAAAAAGTCAGACCCAGTTCCAGTTTGACGTTTACTAACCGGAACTGGAACCTGCAGTTCCTAACCCTTCAAACTGGGCAACCGCCCCCCAACAGCTAAAGTAGGAAATGTTCCATGAAGCTCCCAAAAGAAAAGGATAGCAAAATAATTGAAAGCAAAAAAAAGTGAAAAAGGTGAGCAGACCCAGTTCCAGTTTGACGTTTACTAACCGGAACTGGAACCTGCAGTTCCTAACCCTTCAAACTGGGCAACCGCCCCCCAACAGCTAAAGTAGGAAATGTTCCATGAAGCTCCCAAACGAAAAGGATAGCAAAATAATTGAAAGCAAAAAAAGTGAAAAAGGTGAGTAGACAAAGGAACCAATTTGTACAGTCTGCGGCAGAGCAGCACACGGTACATAATCACCAAGTAACTCGTTCTTCATTGCTGATGTACCTCCTTGTTAGGCTTCTTCTTTGGAGTGCTTCAACTTGTCAGTTGCAAACAAACATACACAAAAGCAAACCACCAACCAGACTCAGCAGACTCCACAGATCTCAACAAGTCCAAAAACACACCCCCAAAATAAACCAATTTGTATGTAAGCACCGCTTTCTTCTTCTTCGTCTTTGAGTTTCTTTCTTGTTAGGGTTTGTTGTCTTCTTCTTCTTCGTCTTCGAGTTTGTTTTTGGTTAGGGTTTGGTCTTCGTCTTCGAGTTTGTTTCTGGTTAGGGTTTGGTCCTCGTCGTCGAGTTTCTTTCTGGTTAGGGTTTGGTTTTCCGGGTCCGTCGTGTATCTGGGGAATCATCAGGGGAGGGGAGGGCAGGGCAGCGAAGGGTAGGAGGCGGGTTTCCTTGGGTTAGGGTTTGAAGCTCAAATCCGAAACGAAGAGATGACGATGATTCTGTAGCCTTCTGGGGATCTGCGCACATCGGACTCCTTCACAACGACCCCCGTCTGTATGTCATCTGAGTTCCTGTTTTTCCCCTTTTCGCTGTTTTTTGTATTTGTAAGCATCAAAAAGCAAGCAGAGGTATTCCAAAGGTTATGAGGTATGCCACTTCCGATCAAGTGTTGGAATACTTCCAACACTTGCAAGGAATATAGGCTTGCTAGATATTGGCAGTTGAGTTATGAGTCAATCTAGCTCTGAAAAGAGAGGTGGGGAATGGAGGTTTGCATAAAGCAGTAGCTTGTTCATAATGTGGAAAACAAAATATGGAAAACCTAGGGACTTCCAATCCCTCAAGATAACATGTGGAGAAATCATGCTGCTCCATTTATGGCTGTTAGAAAGTGCCCGCGTTCTTCCTGTGGTCCATAATGTGAATCCCTAGTGGCTCCTGGGCCCCAAGTACGCGATTTGGAGGAATGTTGTTGCTGCAGCTTACCACTGTTTAAAAATGACCTCCATGCTCAAGCCAGAAAAGAGTCTCCTAATGGTGGTGAACATATGCATGCTTTTTGGGAGATGTATTGTGGTTCTTCTTACTGCATGGACTTGTTACACCAGCCCTAATGGAATCTCTTCGGTTTTTATCATCCAAATAGGTCAGGACCTTGGGGCTTCCATTTACCACAGCTTTTATGCAATCACTGTTGCCTTCTTAGGACCATCAGTGAGAGTCCACGTGTGAGGCAGTACCTACTAGTCTAACTTTTGAATAGATAATCACATTTGTCAGTCCAGACAGGTCAGGGTTTGGCAGCATTCAATCCTGTAATTCATCCTATCATTGTTTCAGGAACTGCAATCTCATTTGCCTTCTTATGGTTTCACATGCAGGTTTTAATGCTACAGAGTTGAGATGGATGTAGAGTGCTCATTGCACAAGGAGACACTTCACTGTAGGTGGACGCAGTGCACTTATGTGGTCTTCTTCCACAACTTGTTCTCTACCATTTAGTCCTTGAGCTTGAATTTACAGATCTCCTATGAGGTAGCTTCACACATTAACCATCTTATCTTACTTTTCTGTTTCAATTCTTGTTAAACAGACTTGTAAAATTGAACTTTGTAAATTTTCACAAGCAAGATGACAATTGAAATTCACATTTTAAGAGGCACTGTACTTTATGGAGCTGTTGGTGTGCTCATTGTCTTTCAATTTAGTTTATCTTTTCTGCCTTTCATCTGCAATTGATGAGTAGAGTGGTGTGTTTTGGGGGAGCCCAGATGGTTGTGGGGGCTAGAATTGGATGCTGTGTAGACAGCCTGCACTTAAAGAGGCATTACAACAGAGCTGTGGGGCTGTGGTAACAGTTTGGAAAAACCCACCCCCTTGTTTAAGACTGAGGTTGGCTCTTAGATTGCTTCAAGTGGGTAAATAAATGTGGCATTCAAAGTTCTATAAAAAAATCCAGAAATGTTTCCAACATGTCTTGATGCCTATATTGATATTTTGTGGTGGTCCTGTATTTTGTAGGTACAGGTGGGCACATAAGGATAGTATGTGCACAGCAAAATGAGTAGCCAATGTAAGCGCCCACTTGAGCATTCTGTATCATCACAACCTATTAAGCACCTCTGCCATTCTGCTGTGGAGGAGCAAGCTTCTACTGGGGATGCCTCCACCACGATTTACAAAATCCAGGGACCTGTAGATATGAACAGTACATGGCCAGTTGCCTGCAATGTTATTCACCTTGACAGTCCTGATTTCCAGTCAGCAAGAAGATCAGGAAGTGGCATGCCAGGTACACCCAGTCACAGTTGTCTTGTTTATTTTTCACAAATTGTTCAGATTTTCCATCTATCCATTCTGTCAATGTGGTTTTGCTCTGGATCACATTGGATGCCCACTCACAGGTAAATATTAGGGCTAAGAACAATGTTGTAGAGGTCATGAGGCTTGACAGTATTGAAATTTTCCCTCTTACCACACTAATGCATCCTCTTGCTTAACTTATCTTTTTACAATCATAGCACACAGCTACTGGCAATGCTGAGGCCACTTTACCTTTTCATTGTGTGTTCCAGAGGCAGATGGAGAAGTAGGTTGCAAGGAAGCCTGGCATAATGACTTGCAAGTTCATACAGGTCATGAAGCTTTGCAGGACAGTGTTGGATGTCACACAATAGCCCGGGAAGCCTCTGCCTTCTTACAGCTTCAAGAAACCCTGCCTGATAAGGAGCCAAATCTGCCTAGGAGACAGTTAAACTCTTCTGCTCTGGTGCGCTCTGTGGAGCCTTCACTAGTGGAAGAGTGGCATCCCAAGCAGGTAATCGAGAGGGCAGCAGATTGCAGGAAATTTGAAATTCAGGCTGAAAAACTTGGGATGATGCATGACAACACTATTGAGCATGACAGGGAAGTAAATTGGAGTTCAGGAACCGAGGAAGGTTGTCTTGATAGCACTGCATGCCTGCAGACCATCAAGAAAACTCTTGAAGCATGGCTACTGAATGGTGGAAGACCAATGCTTGTTCACATGGGTGATAAAGAAGTCAATGTTCTTACACTCTATACTTGGGTGAACATTATGGGTGGATACAAAAAGGTCACAGATTCTGGGTCATGGGATACCATCTCAGATTGTTTGGGGCTTAGCAGAAATTGTGGACCAGGTGTTAAACTGGTTTATGCAAAGTACTTCATGACTCATGCCACTAAGATGTCTTTGAGTTTGCAAGCTCCTGCTGACTCAGCAAAACCAAGTTCACCTCAAAATTTTGAGCCTGCAATGCAGGCTCAAAGAAAAGAGGCAAATGAAGAGCCATCAGACGAGTTTGTTGGGTGGCAACTGCCTTGCAGTGATGAAGTAAATCAAGCAGGGCTTAACCACATTAGGAGCCCTCTGACAGAACAAAATTGGGGTGGCCAAATGCCTTTGCATGAGAAGTCTCTGGATAGGATGCTTGGCTGGATAAAAGAAATTGCAGTAAACCCGCACACTTCCCAACATTCCGAGGGTGGTATGCCATGCCAGGAACAGTCTTTTCAATCATTGGCAGGGAGGGTGCGTTCTGCCCTGTGGATGAGGAGAGAGGAATTTTGGACTGCTGATGGTGTAATACAGGTACTCTCATACCAGCACATAGGGTCCAGAGTAATATTCCTGAGAACTTGGGTGAAGTTGTTCTAAGGTTCACAAATCTCTCCACTTACAGCAAGTGGATCATGTTGATTATTCTCTTTTACATCAGAAGCTTTTTTCACCCATACATCATCTGTTTGGAACCAAAAGTCCTGGACTCCCAGCCTTTAAACACTTGATCCAAAGCTTCAAACCTCTCAAGAGTGCCCTCTTGAACAGGGTGGCATCATGTGTTATAGGCAGATCTATGCTCAAATTGACTAATCTTTGTAGTACTGGTCAGTAGCACTGTCAATTTTGGGGGTCTTCTCTCCATACCCCATCTATAATTGTGCTCTACTGCTTATGAAGGCTACTGTTATGTCCCACTCTCCAACGTCAATATCTTGATGAAGGTTGTGTGGGGGAGTTGTGTGCAGTTCGTTCTACGTTATGTAACAGGACATGGTTCTCATTAGCTTTCTTTTCTTCTTGTGACCTCTTTTCCAGGCAAGGCAGTTGCCTGCACCATCTGTATATTACGAGGATCCAGTTCAAGCAGAGCCTCAAGCAAAGGAGCAATTACAAACCGCACTGGAGCAGTTAGCACATTATGGGTCACAGGCACCATTTCCAGATCACCAACCCCATAGCAAGAGAGTTCCAATAGGACTGGATTTTCAGGCTCATGTTTTACCATGGAGGTCTCAAGACAAGACATGCTACTCAGCTGAGAGTGGGCAGGAAGAATCCAGGGATGATGATGATACCCCAAGCAGTGATGAAGAAAGCTACGACTCCACCAGATGGCTTGGCTCGAAAATGTGGCCTCTTTCTGGGTGTAAAAGGGTAGTCAATAAGTCTCGAGATGGCCATGGAAGACAGGCTTCTTGTTTGTGTCATGTTCCTGGGTCACAGGAGTGTGTAAGGTTGCATATTGAAACTGAACACCAGAAGCTCTTTGGTGAGATTGGGCAGACATTTGAACGATGGGGTTTCGACCAAATGGGTGAGTGTGTTGCCACTCAGTGGACAAAAAAAGAAGAGCGAACTTTTAAAGCTATTGTCCGGTTGAATCCACTGTCACAAAACAAAAACTTCTGGGATGAGCTTCCAAGTGTCTTCCCAAATAGGAGCACTTCTGAGCTTGTTAGCTACTACTTCAATGTTTTTGTGTTGCGGCGTCGAGCTTTGCAAAACCGGGTCAGTGGTGCAAGAATAGATAGTGATGATGATGAGACAGAGCTGTTCAACAGTGGGAGTGATGAGGATAGCAGTGATGATTCCTTTTGTGAGGATCATGCAAGAGAGGAGTTGAGGTATCCTTATGAAGTCAATCCTGACCAGAGGAAAGCTCCTTGCCTTCAATCTTCTAGTAGACGACAAGAAAGTAGTTTTACGCACAGTACTGTAACAGGTAGTGCTTTACACTTCCAATCACTTGTAGATGATGATGACAATGCTGACAGTTCTCAGGAGCATTTTCTTCAACATGGTGATAGCAAAGTGTTTCATTTGGATGCTGAATGGAAGGGAAAGTACCGTGCAGCAGAGGAGGAGAGTCCTTCACAGGGAGAGCTTTCACTTCCATGGGAACATCCTCACTGGGTTAACACTGCGTATCCATCTATGCAGAGTGCAGATACAGTTACACCCATCCAATCTGCTCTTACTGAGGGGCAAGTTGTAAATCGATTGCATCCTAATTATGCAGAGATTTGGGGAGAGCCTGTGATAGAGATTTCACCCACTCTTGAGAGAGGTAAGCTTCTCTCCACAGAGGGGATGATTGCAGAACTTTTTGGGGATGAATGAATGAGGAAACAATGGAATGTCCATGTTTGAAGAACAAGAAGAGGGAATTATGGCAGTAACAAGACAGCTGCTATTGGTTAGTTTTCTTCATCAATTGCTCTGTTTGCTCCAAAGGGGTAGAACAGGGGTGTACTTTGTCTATATACCATTTTTTTACACTCTTTACTGGGTTCAGCTTTTGCCCCAGAGAGTTCAAAATTGGGTAATTATTTCAGTGAAATGGCTTGCAAGGCCATGTAGGGATGTAAGAAAAACCAGAGTGATGGCTGTAGCTTTTGCCTTGACTGATTTTGACAAGCGAAGTTTCCCACACGTCTTAGTAACTCCAAACTGTGATTGGTGAATAGCAGATGGTTAAGCAATTGGGTGTGGCAAGGCATGATCCTTACTGCAGAGGTTCATAAAATCTTTTGAAAATTCACATCCAAGTCCAGCAGTGAGGAACACTGTAGATTTTTGAGAATGCTTTAGTATCATAAAGGTTGTGCAGAAACTTGTATGTGACCTTGTACCCATATTAGAGAAGAGATTCATTCAGTTCATTCTTATGTGCAAATCCTAATTATGGATTTTTCTTGTCAGTTTGTTTAATGAACTGGTTCTTTTTATTGGCTCTGCACATCAGGGGGAGACTATGGAATGATGAAGAGTTCATTTGGTTCAATTTATGTACTTGGAAGGAAGATGTGAAGTAGAATAATACTTTGGAAACATGGCTAGTGCTATCGGAATTTGCTGCATGTGAATTACTTTGTGCAAGTCTGTTATTACTTTGGAGAGGCCCTAAATATAATATGGCTTCATACAAAGACTACAAATTAACAGCCACCAGCACACAATGGCTGATGTATATTTAACCACTTTTTTCTGTGGGTTCCAGTTCCCTAGCCAACCACAGTGGTTAGCTCAGTTTCTGTTTTAACTACCTACCTACTAAGCCATTAACCATGTACTGAACATTTACAGTTTGTGCAGTGATAATTGCAACATAGATTGAACCCAATTTTAAAATAAGTAGAAGGCCTGCTCCCTAGGGCCTCCCCTAGTTTAAATTTGAGGGTCGTAGCCCTAGAGGGTGATAGACTGAGGTCATTGGCCTGAAAGTTAGGGGAGACCCATAGATCAGACATGGGACCTTACCCAGTGAAAAACACAAAAGGAGTTTTCCTTTGAATGCTGGAAGGTCCCTCTAATCAATGAAAGCATCTTCTGTGTGGATGAGGTGCTTTCGAGTACAAAGGAAAAACCAAAAAACCTTGGAGTGCTTCAAGTAGGGTACAAAGCAGGTGACCTGCCTATAAGCATGCACTTAGAAGGCAAGTATCATATTAACAATACCCACAGATACCTGTTGAACATAAAAAGCAGCTGAAGCAATTTGGAATTGAGTCTCCTAAAGCTTCATCATAGCTTCATAACCAAAATCCAACAAGAAATGAGAAAATTTTGGACACTTTGATTTGAAAGATCCCATAGATTTAGTGATGCCCTAAGACACCTAATGTCAAGCAGCCAATTTGATGTACCATCACAAATTCTCTTTCACAAACTTTTCTTTTGATACTGGTCAAGGGAGCATATGATTAGATCTCAAAGAAGCATGTAAAATCAGCTTTGGGTTTACTTACTATGATGAACAAAGTCTGTGAATGGTGATGATATTGCTCATGTTCTTGAGGACTTCTTGGACATGGATTATGGTTGTGAACAGGAGGAAGTGGAGCAGCAGGAACAGGAGGAAAAAGAGGATTGTGTTATCACACATTGATCAAAGTCAAATTTATCTACAAGTTTGATCTCCAAAACCTTGAAGACCAGCCAGCACTTCCAGCTCCTGTGTCAGAATGCCACAATTATCCTTCTTTAAAAGGACCTCCTTCTTCCTCCGAGGCAAATCTCCATCCTTACAGGGAAAAGGAGTAAACCTGCAAAGCAACATTGAGTCGAGCAAGTCTATGTCACAGAAGGGAAAAGGTACTGGAGATATCCTAGACAACAACCCTGATGACCTTTCTTGATGTTGAAAACTTGCTTCCATTGAAAGTCCACCTGGCAATCCCCCAGCAATCCCAACAAGAACAGTTGACAACCAAACTGGGAAATGAACTGGGCCATTTACAAAGACATATCTACTTGGTTGCTTGTCATCAGCAAAGCAGAAAATATAAAAGAGTCATTTCAGATTTTTGAACACAGTACTTTTGTGTGTACATTTGAGAGAGGGGAACATTTCTGCAAAGGCCATTACAAAGAGTTGGCTTTCACAAATACCTCTTGGCACAAACTTGTGTGAGCAAGGCCTTCCGATGCATTTTGATTTGATTCGTTGCCTAATCCAGTTTCCAAATTCAGACATGGTCCAAGTTCAAAACAATATTCTTGATACACCATTGCCTCCATCTGAGGTTCAAAAGCAATCAATGAGATGCTTGACCCAAGGATGCATGTAACTTCTTCATGAGGTTGTTCTTGCCTGCTGCAACCATGGCCAGGGTTTCCTCAGACACTGTTGTTGTCAGCAGGACCTGATGAAAAGGTGTGTTTGCAGTATTTTTTTAACCTCATGGGGTGGGTCACTCATTGTTTCCATGAGAATTTGCAAGTCCCACCTCACAGATTGATGGCCAACAGATCCTTGTCATTCTGATGCTATGCTGTTAACACAAATTAATAAAATGATCAACACGCAAAACTCAAATGTAAATAAGATAACATCCTTACCAAACCTGCAAACTGCCATCACACTAAGCAAACACGCTTTGGATTTAGCAGGAGGAAAACCCTACAAACCATCAGTTGATCACAACAATACATAATCATATCTGCAGATATAAGCAACAATACAGAGCACAAAAAGCAAGTTGGTAGGCTTAGAACAATACCATATGACAAACAAAATGTTGATTGGAGAAAAAACCATCAATGTTTGCCTCATTGACCTGATCTTGTTTCTATTCCTTTCCTGTGAAAAGAAGGTACACCACACACCCAATAAAAAGCTTGTTGTGAAACAATCACTCACCAGGATACAGGCACCCCATTGACCTGATGTTGTTTATACTCCTTTCCTGTGAAATGTTAAGGTTTAGGGTTTAGGGTTGGCCTCACTCATCATGGTACAGGCACCCAAATTCTTATCATAGAGAAATCATTGCTCAATTTCGAATTCATCATGTCTGAGAATCCAAACAAGGTGGTGGTGCTCACGAGAACCTGGCATTCCTGTTAGTCACCATGTTGGCCTCTTGCCAATCTCCAAAAAACCAAAGGAATAACTACAAACTCCACCTTGGACTTCTAGCACAGTCAAGTCCAGCAACAACATAAATGCTCCATTGTACTCATTCCCAAACATCAGGAAGTTTCCAACCCATCAACCAGCACAAACATGATCACATAGAAGTGTTCAGAGCAAGAAGCAGAATTGTAGTGTGCAACAATTGTATGTGCATGCCTCAATACTCAGAACCAGGAAAATGGTGCTGCAATGATCCAATACATCTGAGCCATCTATCTACCAGCACAGAAGTCATTAAGTAGAAATGTACAGAGCAAGAAGCCAAATTGTTGTGCACAACCAAATCTGAGAGCAATATCCATACACCTGAATGCTCGGAACCAGGAAAGTATGGTATTGCAGTAATCCAATACAGAAGAAAAAAAGACAACCAAGAAACAGACCAGCAGAAACAAATGATACAGAATTTGCTCTCCTTCAACACACAACAATATGTGCAATATTAACATAGTGACTGTCTTGTCTCATGCCAGTCCACTCTGGTTGCATACAGAGTCAAATTTCCTACCAAATAGACAATTACCTCTATCCGCATACTTACAAAACTGGGCCAATTCTCTGCTCCAAACCCTCAGTCTCTGGACATAGAAATGTGGGGCAGAGAACTTGAAAAATAGCACAAAAAGCTACCAAACAACAAAGAGAGGAGGGGCTTCTTGTGTGTTCAGGAGGAACTCCAGCATACAAGTCCCTTGAAATTCTGCACATACCCATCTTGGTGCATTCAAAGGCAATGTCTCCCCAGCTTTGATACACTGACAGCAGTGGCATGCAGGTCACTAGGGTTAGGGTTACAATTTCCATGAGGAGGAGGAGGAGAATCTCGGATTGAGCTAGCTTGAAAGTTTAGGGTTAATGCCAAACCGCATGAAACCAAGGCGACCATACAACTGGGCTGCTTATCCAGCAACCAGAACTTCATTGGAATTCCTCATAACCATCTCCAACGAGAGCTGCAGTGTCGAGCAGAGAGATTGTGGAGGACGACGAGGAAAATCACTTGGCCCATTCGCTTACACCGACAGCACCCGCAGTCATGCCTTGTTCCCCCCCGAACATGGAATCGTCGAGCTGTGAGGGATCCACGAACACTTGCCAGCCGAGAAGATGCGGGATCAAGTAGTTCATCAAAGAGCGCATGACAGCAAACTCGGCCTTCATAATGGGGACCATCTGTCGATCTTCGAACCCTACAATCTTGTTGGCCACGGTGAGGTTGAAGAAATAGCCAGTCTTGTCCGGAATCGGCTCTATCCGCAACGATTTCCGCACCTTACCCTGCTCACTCTTCCCCATATTAGGGTCGTGGAAAAACTCCACACTCTCACCAGCTTGTAGCTCCAACAGCCTCCCTAATTCCAGAACCGAAAGGGAAATGATCTGCTTACGAGACCAGTCATACGTCTTGGGTCCTACACTGGGCGCGAACTCCAGAAACAACGAGCCTTCTCTCGACACTGTCACTCCACCCGCTTCAATGACTTCGAATACCGGCTTCTTGGGCCGCAAGCTCATGGCTCCTTTCCCCTTGTAGAAAGTGTAGTTCACGTACACTTTTCCGTAGGGCAAAGCTCCACTCGGTTGCGACATGCCCGCCACGGAAGTGGAAAAAGTTACACATTGCGGCGATGGTCTCATCGCAATCTGCTGCCATTGCCGACGCCGCCGCCAACCGATACTTGTTCCGTCACTGCTGCAGCTGCTACTGCCGCCTGTGAAACTTCCCAGCTGCCTCAAGCCACCTCCCACAAGCTCCCGCGTCGACATACCCCAAGCCATCGCTGCGTGCTTCTGAATCCCGATCATCTTCAGCATTGCTACCTCCCGCCCACCCAAAGGTCACAACAACAGGACGAGGCTTGAACCAAAGGAAGCGGGAAAGAAACAAAGCAAACGAAGAAGATTGAACAAAAGAACAGGAGCCAAAGCTTAAGCTCCATGTAGGTCTATGGTGGGCTTAGTCTATGTGGGCTTAAGCTTCACATAGGGCTATGGTGGGCATAGATCTATGTGGGCTTACCCTCCACATAGGTCTATGGTGGGTTTAGTCTATGTGGGCTTAATCTTCACATAGGTCTATGGTGGGCTTAGGTCTATATGGCCTTAAGCTTCACATAGGGCTATGGTGGGCTTAGATCTATGTGGGCTTAAGCTCCAGATAGGTTTTGGTGGGCTTAGTCTATGTGGGCTTAATCATCACATAGTTCTATGGTGGTCTTAGTCTATGTGGGCTTAATCTTCACATAGGTCTACAGTGCGCTTAGGTCTATGTGGGCTTTAAGGTTCACAGTTCCTTGTGAAATATGATTTAAAATCATTTAAATTAATCTTCAAAGACAAAAATGCATTCTAAATTCAATTCAATAGCATTTCCTCCATTGGTCCAAAAATTATGAAAGAACTAATGTGCACATCGCCTTGTTGTGGGCTTTCCAATGATACCAAAAGCAAAGTGATATGCCCCCCATGTTTGGGAGGGTTATAGGTAGACCCAAAAGGAAATCTATGTTTTTGCTTTCGCATTAGAGACAAGCATCTCTCAAGAGAAATGTAGCATTAAATGGTAAACCAATCTTTAAAACTTGTCCAAAAATAATAGTAATAATAATAATAATAATAATTTGGCTATCTATGGGAATCAAGAATAGAAATGTAGCCAACCTGACCCAAAACTACTTTTTTAGATGAATAATTTCTTTCAAAAATCAAGAATTTACTAACAAAATATTCTATTTTTCCCCTTTTTTTTTTTGGCCAATGATGCAAAATTTTGCAAAAATATAAAAAGCCAGGTACAAAGTGATCCCATCCAAACAAGCAAACAAGCAAACAAACACCTATCCTAATTTATATACATGAACCCATCAAGTTCATAGTAACACCTAGTGAATGAATGTCCTTGCAAATGTGGGACCAATTGAAAACGGTGAATGATTGTTCTTAAAAATGTGGGACCAAATGAAAAAAGCCACAGTGTTCAGTACCCTTAGTACCTTGGCCAATTGGACACTAATTAATTTTTTTTCAGAAATGTTAAAAAATTTCAAAAATTATTGCTTCCAAATCAAAAAATATTGTTAAGGAAAATAGTGGATATTTAAGAACGTATCATTTGTTAAAATGAATGTTTCAAAATTAATTAATTATTTGACAGACATGTGTTGAAATGGCCAAGGTACTTGGGTAGTCGACAAGAACCAAATTGCGATTATCAAATCCAGTTTTCTGTTCAGTAATTAAACGAGCTTCAGGACTGTTCAGGATGTGGCCCAGTAAAAGAAAATTGGATCAAGAAACCTCAAAACATATTGGTTTGGCTCAGCAAAATGGTTTTAGCCTAGCATTTTGCCAGAGGATGGTGAGGCTATTAAAAGGCCCAGCATAGCCTAACACCTGCTATTGTTGATTGGCTAAATAGTTGATTGGTCCAGGTGGGTTGCTATTAGTAGTCTCTCTTGCCTGTTTGTTTGCAGTCCCAGTTTTAGTTTTGTGGGTGGGGTTGGAAAAAAAGTAAAATTCTAATCTTTGATGCTAGAAATATTTTTGCAGGGTCACATACTGAGCACCAGAGAAGCTACTCTTAGAAACTAGACATTTGCCAAAAGCAATGGTAATTTGGAGAGATTGTGAGGGGTACAGTTGAGAAATCAGCCTTGCCTTCTCTTCATGGATGAGAGGGAGGGTCTTCACCCAAAGTATCATTAAAAAGAGTTTACATTCCATGATAAAAATTCAAATACCTAGTGGGTGTTTTCCTCTCTCAACCTCGCTAAAGTGCCCTCACTCAAGACAAATTTCCATTAGGCTGTTGTGATCATAACATCTTTCCATTATGTTTTTTCAACTAGCTTTTGGTTGCAGGGATCTCACAATTCTATCAGTCAAGCATTGACCAATTGTGGGAGCTTTAAAAAACTCTTAAGTCAAATTGTGATTCCCCCATACAATGACACCTCCTTTTCATGAGAACATGTGTCTGCAAAGTTCCTAACATGATCAACTACATATTTTGAGCCCAATTGCAACTTTCCATTGATTGTCCCTATAACAAAAAAACAAAGGCCCTATGTCAATGGCTTTTTGTTAGGTTGTTATGATCACAATAGCCTAATGGAAAGAGAGCCTCTCACCTCAATAATCCTCGATGCCAATTGCTCTATGACTAAAAGTCAATTTACACTAGAGCGCTTGGGCTTGAGATCACAAATATATTTTAGAATATCCAAAGTGCGAAAAATGGTCAGTTTGGGTTTACAGTATGATAATTTGAGGCCTAGGCCCAACCAAATGACCTTTGGATTAAATAAACTTAAAATTTTATATATGAATTATTGTGAATAATGTTGCTTAGGCCCTTGGGCCATGATGAAAATAGTGACAACCTATGGGTATTCACATGAAAGAGATTACTCAGAATCACAAGGTGGAATCAAAATTCCCAAGAGATGTGAGCTATCCCTTACATGATTGAAACTCATATTCATGGGTTTTTTTGTTTAAATGTCCAATTATGATGCATTTCACAACCTTTATATATCTTTTTGTGGTGATAAGATTGTAGACTTTCTTGGAAAAAGGCCTTTAGTTTTATCCTCACAATGTTCAAATTTTGTGAACAAAATACATGAAATTGTGAGGATCAAAGAAGAAAAGATGGGCCATGAAAAACTCATGTGTTTTTTCTTTGATCCAAATTAGGTTTACATTAGGAACAAATGCCCTTGGACCATGGCTCATGGGTTTTCCCATGGTTTCATCCAAAAAGTGGGGTACCATGACATTTTATAGGTCATGGCCCAACGATTTTTATGTATACCACCCTTAATTTACAAATTTGATCGTCACAACTACAAGTACTAGTCTACATCAACCAAATATTTCAAACCACTTACAAGTTTATTTTTTGTTAATTAAAACCATTGTTTCAATCTTGAATAATTTTTTATAATTAGTCATTAATTAATACAATGCATTTTTTAAGGTGTAGAATTATTTTCTATTTATTATCACCTTTTTAGTGTATCAATTGATTATAATATGACATATTACATGATTGTTTAAACCAAGTTACAACTAATTTTTACATACAATTTGGACAAAATAATATATTTTATTTTGGGCCTTCACTTGATAAAATCTTCAAACATTTTTTTAAAACAAAACAAGATGAAAATCCAATCTTCATAATGTAAAATCAAATAGTTAGTTTTAGTATACAAATTGATATAATATGTATATTATATAATATATATCTTATAATTCAACAACTTATATATAATGTTAGACTAATTGAATTAGGGGTTTTTTTTTGTTATTCTAATTATTAATATTATATAATTAGATGTTTTCAATATTTTATTTTATTTTAAATTTAAAAATGTGGTTAGACTGATTGGGAAAATTTATAATCTATATTAAGTTCCATTCAATAAAAATTAAAAGATTGTCTTTAAATTACAATAACTATTCATAATAAAATTTAATATGAATTTTCACTATTAATTGTATACAAGTTTATACAAGTTTCATTATTTTACTATTAATTTTAATATGTGTATATATGTATATAAATTAATAAACATAAAATTTTCATAATCTTAATATCATATATAACATTTAAAATGTTGTACATAATAATATATGTTAATAAATTATATTCAGAATTAATCATTAATCAATTATAAAATAAATGTAAATTTATTTTATACAAATTTTATGAAATTTTAATTTATTCATTACATGTTTTAAATGTGGGGAAATATAATATTTATTTTTACGAATACATTTGAAATAAAATATTTCTCAAAAAAAATCAATGTTGATTTTAAATAGGTTTATGTATAAATCATCTTATGAAAAAAAAAATCTATAAGAAATCGTTGTTGCAATGTATTAAATAGCAAGATTCAAATTGTGTTTTCATTCAAATTACTTCATGTTTCATTCTTCAAAAATTATAAATGTGTACATCTTGGGAAGAAAAATTTAAATGAATTTTTTTTCATTTGAACATGAGAATGATAATAATAATTAAAAGTTGGCTTTTATGAAACGTTTGGAATAAACAACATAATAAATTCAATGACCATCACATTTGTTTCACAACAAATGAAATGGTTTAATGGTAAAGGTAATGGGCTACAACCAAAAAGACCAAAGTCCAAACCTATTACCAATTCCATACACTAGTAAAAAAATTATATATTACAACCATCAATTTTGTGACTGCATGCAACTATATATCATTTACAATTATTTTACAACTACCAATAATCTTTGAAAATTTATAATTATTTTGCAATTACATTTCAACTATTGTAAGTTTCATTCTTTCATGTGAATGGTTTTTATTTTTATTTTCATCAAAAAACACGGTAATAAATCCCATTGGTGACATTAAAAATTAAAAGTTAATTGTAAGTAATTTTACATAATTGGGTTAAGAGCATATGAAAGGTATATTTAGGGTACATTTCTAAGGATGTATTGAAACTATATTCTAGATATATTAATGGCATATTTATGAATAAGGTTTAAAGTATTTTCAAAGTTTAATATTAAAGTTTTATTAAGGTTACAAGGTATATTAAAGTTGTGTAAATATACTAAAGGTATATTAAGGTTATTACTATTGTATTAAATGTATAATCATGGTTAAACTAAAAGTGTTAAATATTAATAAAGGTGTAACAAATTTTACTTTTAACTTAAACCGAATATTAATTTACAGAAGATCTAGCCAATGTTTAACCAAGTTTTTCTTTAGTTAAAATTTAACTAAGGTTTAGCCAAGTTTTAATCAATTATGTTCAATCAAGTTTTTGTTTTGCTAAGTTTTAACTTAACCAAATTTTAGCCAAATTTTTTAATTTACCCAATGTTTTGCCAATATTTTACCAATTTTATTTTACCCAATGTTTTGTTGAGGTTTAGCCAAATTTTAGCCAAAGTTTCACCAAGTTTTAGTTTTGCCAATATTTAACCATGGTTTAACAAATTTTTTGGCCAACTTTTTGCCAACTTTTTTGTTTAACCAATGTTGTGCCAAGTTTTAACCAATTTTTTCTTTTGCCAAATTTTTGCTAAGGTTTATCCAAAGTTTAATCAAATTTTAATTTGACCAATGTTTTTATCAAGGTTGAGAAAAATTTTAGTTTAAGGTTTAAGGTTTAAAGATTTAAATATGGGATAAATTTTATAGTCACAACCTACTTTTAGGGTTTAAGGTTTAGCAAAATTTTAATTTGGCCACATAACAATTTCTTATTTGATTAGCCATTAATGAATTCACTATGTCCATACCAACCCATTGTTAGTTACTAAGAAACATAATGAATTCACTAAATTTTTGTAATCTAGTGAATCAATGATGATTCCATTCAAATGGTTATTGAATTAAAATATTTAGAATGGTGAAATATGAATGATGATTTCACACAAATGATTAGCAAATTCCTAATGAACTAGACTCACATTCGTATTAGTGCATGTATTTTATTTTTATTTAACCTCTAGATATGGTATTTGGCATGAAAATCCTCATGACTCACTTTTTAGATTAAAATATATTTTTGTATATATTAACTATTTTTTTATTGACAACTCATGTTCAAGGTTTTTATGTTTTTAACAACTCTTTTCAATAAAACAATTATGGTAAAAATCATGGATTCCTTAATAATCATATAAGATTTTTTAATAATTTATCTTCCACACATTTCAAAGCTTCAATAGAAAAATACCACAAAGGAGAGAGTGTAGGAAACCCAAAAAATTGAAATTTTTGATCCATCCACCATACTTTTACATTTCAAACCACTCATTGTTAACCTAATTCAATGTTCATAATGGAGAGTTTTTAAAACAAATTTTTTTGAAAAGTTTGAACTATCCATCATGCTTGTCAAGGAGACAATATATTGGTTAGTGAAGGAAGAATGTAGAGTATGTAATTGATAACAATTAATTGTTGGAGTTGAACTAGGGTTTTGGAAGGGAAATTTGAATATTTATTCTCTTACGTTTTGTTTGTGGACATTCATTCTATATGCAATTTTTAAAAAGAATTGCACCTTCTTGTTTTGATAATGGAACTTGAAGATGTTGTGTGAATATTTTTATTTTGTACTTAAAAAAATGTGTAGAATTAAGGTTGTAGCAACAAGTACTTCCAGGAACAATACTTGTTAATATTAACTATACATGTGTAATCAATCTACATGTAGATCTATAGTCTTGAAGAATGTTCATAATTTTATCCAAAAACTTTGATTAAGAAGTATAATTTTAGTACTTACCATTTGGCGACAATCCTTTAGATGTTCAATGTATTTAAGATTTAGATTTGAACAATAAATTTTATAAGGATTCATATTTGTGAACATTGAACCAAACTAGTTAAGAGAATTTAATGTAAACATGTCAAAAATAGTAACTAACAATTTGCAAAGGCAATTAAATTAAATCGGCAATGAAAATGAACAAATTTTAGGTGAGATGTAGTATGCACATAACAAAAAGGTTACAAACACCCCTAAAAATGTTCATTATGTAATTCCTACAATTCCAAGAATAGAATAATGAGTTATATAGGGTACAAAATGTCTTCTATAATAGAAGAGGAGTAGAAAAATGCACAATCAATAGGTGTTTGGTTGCTACATTAAAACCAACATGATCATTCAAGAGTTGAAATGGTCAGGATCGTGGACATTATAAGATTGTGGAATCAACAACCTAACTACTATCATGATAAAAAAATTGAATAAAGATGATGAAAACACATTTCAAAAAAGACTACTTCTTGGAAAGTAATCTTGCCTTTAGCCTATAAACTTAAAAGGACATTAAAAAACATTTTTTCAATGAAAACCAAAATAAATAATGAAAGAGCTAGAAGGTAACCTTCTTATCCCTAGATAATACCTTAGTGAAACACAACTTCATTCCAAACAGACTACCTTCATGTTTATAGTTGTTATCTTTATGTTTATAATTGTTGATTTCATATAGTAATTATTGTCACATTACAACCAACCTTTTATTACAACTCCTTGCTATATTTTTTTGTTATAATTACCTTATTGTTGTAATTAGATTTGTGCTACAACTACTTTCTTATTATAACTACCCTCTTGTTGTAATACCTTCTTGCTATAACTATCATCCAATGACTCATTTCCAACAAATATGTTTTCAGAAGTGAAAAAAAAAGAAAAGTTAATTTAAAGTAAAAGTTATTGCCTTCAAGTGTGGTGGGGAACCGCTTTTGGTTCCTTATTATCTCTTGGGCTCATTCCCTCATTCTTGTCAAAAAAACAATTAGTAAACAACAAGAATCCATAATTCATGTTTACATGTCTACGACTTTACACTATTTTCAAAAACACATGTCTAATGGTATGTGAATCAAGATAAGGAAATAAATGACCCATATATAATGATGTGTGTCCCAAAGGTTCAAATTCTAAATATGAAAGCTTACCCAAGTGTACAATAAGTATATATTCTTCACACCCACACGTTGGATTCAAACATTTAATAATTCACCATGTAGAATGGCATGGAGTTGGATTAGCCATAATAAAAATAACATTGGCAATGTTTAAAACTTTTTATAATGATCTAAGCATTATGCATTGGATTCCTAAGGTGGTATTTATGCCATCATTCCCAAGAAGTTGCAAACCACACACATTATGAGGCCAATCAAGGTAATCAAGTGAGAGCAATGTATTGTCTATAGACAAGAAGGACATTTGATAAAAACATGTTTGTTCATATAAGATGAACTACAGTAGATGATTGCAAATGACTTGAAGGATCAATTCACCAACTAAATGTTAATAATGGATTGATAACAAATGGAAACAATACATTATATAGTTTAAATGAATGGGCTACCATCATATATATGTACCATTTTATAACAAACATGTTGCACGTGTGATACTTGTTGTAACACATATCATGAACCATGAGATATTAGTTTCATTAAAACTTATCAAAATAAAACTAGTTACTCCACATGCAAGTATGGTTTGTTTAGCCTACCTATGTTGTTTGGAACACCCATACAAATGAAGTGAGGATGTTTAGAAGCAAACCCATATTGGATGGATTACAACTAAAGTTCCAACTAGAAACTATCATCAATCAATAGTTTGCACATATTATAATACTTGTTATGGTAATTAATGGAGGTGACAAAAGACAACCACTTTATCCAAATCCAAGGGAAACAATCAATCTTGAAAATGCTAAAAGAGGTATTAGAAATAAATCTCACCATTCCTTATTATACCCACAATATGAATGTCTTATTCATACCTTCCTTCAATATCTCTATGGAGTGCAATAAAACCTATTATCACAACAAGAAGGATTGAAGAACCTATGGCTATCTAGTAGTAGAGTTGATTATTCAATCTAACAAACATCCTAAACCCATTAAATGCCCTTGTGACATTTTTGATGTTATTGGGCATAAGATGGTTGATTGTCCAAAGTTCAACAAGATGCGAAACCTATAAGAGTGTAGGAGACAAAGGTGTAAGGGACAAAAACATAAAACTAATTAAAAATCAACATGTAAGTTGACAATAAAACGCCAAGCACATTAGTGAAAATGGTTACAATGGCTACCCATAATAGGAAGAATGAAAAACATGAGTTTAAAGAATGAGAACTAATTTTTTTTTAAATGTTATAGATTGGAATGAAAAAGAGAAGTGGAAAAAATTGTTTGTGGAAAGGATCCAATAGTTACAAATGCACAAACTACAACTTGAAAATGTACCAACTAAGCCATGGGATTGGAGTATTTATTGGGAGGATTGCTTGATACTATAAAGGTGATTAGTATACCTTTAGTGGTGTACCACCAACCTATTGCGTCTACCTAGACTAAATTTACTAAAAATATTTTTAAAAATATTAATAAACATATGATAGAAATCAAATATATTTTGGACTTGGGATAATTGTTGAAGATAACACTTGACTTGAAAAAGTACCTATGGCAAAAAGTGAAATTGGCAAAAACCAAGGTTTTAAATAAGCTTGGTCAAAAAAGTTTTACATTTAGAACTCATGAAGTTTCCATGGAAATTGGTTTTGTTGCAATAGCAATAAACCACCATATGGCAATGATTTAGGTCTAGGTTAGAAAAAACACAATTGATGATGTTCTTTTGGATGGGGGTTTTGGAGTGAACATTATCATAAAGTAGTTCAAGATTATGTTGGGATTACTGAAGTCCAAACTAGCACCTTACAACTTGAAAATTGTGGACCAAACATTACTACACGATGAGTTCAAATTTGTTAACCTAGATCACTATGGGGTTGTAAAAGTGAACAAAATTTACCATGCCATAATTTCATTTCACTTTCAAAACTTTAACTACACATTCACTTGTAGTCAAAATAATTTACTAAAGTTATTTTTTGTACTATTAAAATGATAATTTCAATGTAATATAAAATTTTATAATAGTCATTATTTAATATAATTAATTTATAATGTGTAAAATTATTTATCATAACCTTTTATTGCATCAATTAATTACAATATGACATATTAGATGTTGATTTAAACCAACTTATAACTAATTTAATAATTTATTTTACATATAATTTTGAATTTAATTGCCATATATTATTTTGGGCCTTCATTTATTACAATGTAAAGACATTTTCAAGATCTTTCATTCATATCATAAACAAATAATTTGTTACATGGCCTCTCTTTAAAATGGCATACCCAAGGGGGACACTAAATGCTACACTATTTGCATCAACCAAGGTATTGTTTGGGGGGTATTAAATCTGAAAGAAACTTTTTTTTCTTCCCCATTATTACTTTATTTTATTAATATGCACATATTTAAACCACCTTAAATTTAATTATAACTTTTTGTTGGCATCAATTTAATCCCTCATGTTTATTTTAATTTTTAGTTTAAATACTTGAAGTTTTGAAAAATAATGAAAATGCAACTAAACATGGTAAGATCGTGTGATAAAACTATTATTTGACATGTTATATGTACTTAACTTTTTTCTTCAAGTAAGTAATTGGAATGTGACAAACAAAATACTCATATATATTGTAAGTTTTTCAAAAAAATGAGTCAATTAGACTAATGGTGTGGAGGGTTCCTTCTTCATTTCCCTTCATATTCAATTAGTAGTATTAATTCACTTAATAACCTATTAATTAAACCTTCTAATCATTAATATATATATATATTTTATCAAAAAAATTAATGCATACCCTATGTTAACTATAATTTGGTTTTTAAAATTAACACAATCTTGTTATAAAATTGATTAAAATTATATAATTTACCCAACAACTAATATATGGGGCCTTATAATTTTATTCACATATTTTGTAATTTCAAAGAAAAATGGCAACCCCCCATGGCATATTGACATTATATCATTCAATAGTGCCATCTTGGTTATTCAATATTGTAATTTTGCAAAACCCATATTAATCTTTGTGCATCATATAGGCTGATATGCATATAGACATTGTTTAAAATCTCATAATACACATAATGGAAATAAACAATTTCTAGATTTGAGGACCAATTTCTTGGGTCGATAGCTCTAAACAATTTCCATGACATATCAAAGATATAATAAATTATTAAATAAAGTTCATGAATCTTGCACAATTTATACAAATGTTTTCTAGCTTTCGATTACTTGTGTGCAACTCAAAAACTACATTGTAGAAAAACGATTAGGCATTTAGTGGATTCATTTTGCAATCTTTTACATACCAAGGATTACTTATGAAGTTCATTGAGCTTCCATCAAGTTGATCCAAGCTTCAAAACTATTTTAAAATATTTACATTCATGATGATATACAAACTTGAAAGTTCATTCCAAAAGTGAAGAGGATTGCAAAGATTTGTGCAAACACATCTGTCTTCTTCTGATGATCCACTCACAAACATATCTAGAAATAAACACAACAACAAAATATGAATTCACAATGCAACATTGTGATGTAAACTTCAAAGGCTCATAATGTAATCCAATATAATCTTGATGTTCAAACCTTCAACCAATTTCTTGGCTAAAACTGAACTTAGAATTGGACTCACACTATTTCATGGTAATAAAAAATTAATAGCTTAGCTTTGGTTTCCTATGACGTTCTTAAATAAGAACCATGGTTTGATTCTGATATTTGTTCCATGACATTGTGAACCCATGGTTTCAATTGTTGAACAATTTTTTCATTCCAATGTTAGTTTAGATTCATACTAGGGTAAAATCGCTCATCACCATAAGCATACCTATCATCAAACATTTTCCAATATTTTACTCATTGTTTAACCAAATTGAACAATGTTTGTGTCATTGGACCTACAAATCGAAAGGCTACAAATGTTCTTTGAGCGTGACAAGTAAAAAAACATCGTTGAGAATACAATAGAAAACACAAGAAGAGGATGACTTATAGTTTGTTTCAATGTTTTTGAAATAAAAGCTCTAGACCCCTTTCTAGTTCCAACCTCATATCTTCCTCATTTTTATTCTGAGTGATATAAAACATGTCAAGTGCCCCAACTAGGGATTCACCAACTTCTTTGCAGTCCAAAGGCAAAGATGCAACAACAAAAAAATTTAAGCTCAAAATCATAATTTGTTTTATTTCACTCATCATCGAACACTGATCCCCCTTATACCAAACACCCCATAACTTTCACATTCCTTTATTGAATTGAGCCATTTTTGCAAATGTTGGAAGCGTTAGGTGGAGGCATACAAATGTTCTATAAGCTTCAAAAGCAAAGGGAAAATGTTGTAATGATTCGAGCTTCTTCAAGTTCTTAAGTGTTTGTTCACCATCCTATCTACCCTAAAATTGCATGTGATGGAAAATGTTAAATTGACCAAGGGTCTTGAATATAGCCAATACCAAAAGTACTGCTGCAATTTTTTCCCCTTGTCTGCCCTTTGCCTTGTGATATTTTCACCTTGCCATGCCTAGACATGTTTTGGATTCATGTTATGCTTGTTTTGGATTTGTTATGAGCTTGTTTTGGATTTCATTTTAATTGAAGCCACAAAGACCTGCACAAAATTTCCTAGTGTCTTTAGAGGTCATGTTCTAAATGGTAATGTCCTAAAGGAGGGCTTATTTCGTTCTTGAAGCTGGTTCTTCCTGTCAATGGCAGGATCTTCCATATTATGAGCAAGTTCTGCCATTTTCCGAGTGGATTTTTCCATGTTCTATGTTCTTCCATTTTTGGAGTGGATTTTTCCATGTTCTACATTCTTCCATTTTCGGAGTGAATTTTTCCATGTTCTACATTCTTCCATTTTCAGAGTGAAATTTTCCATGTTCTCTAGCCTTCTGTTTTTGGAGTGGATATTTCCATGTTCTGCAGATCTTGATCACGGAAACAAAAGAGAAAAGAAATGTTCCTCAACAACTCTACGAGGGAGTATTGCAAGAGGACAAGGGGGCATTACTTATGGTCTTTCAACAAGGGTCTAATTCTTCCAATTCATGGCAAAACCTTCATCTAGTCATTCAAACTGGCAATAATATGCAGGGTAACCCCCCACCCCCCCCCCCAAGGTGGGGAGGGGAGGAGAGGGGAGGGGAAGGGGTGGGGTGCATTCTCAAAATAGGAGGCCTAGGACAAGGCAATCGTTGGGTCTGTCCCCCACATTTTGAGAATGTCCCCGGCCTACGGCCACCAGGCAAATTGTATCTTGAACTTGAACATAGACAGATCATGAGGTGTAGGAAGGGGTGGGTTCTTATCTTATCAGTCTTGTGTAATTATTTGAATTGTTAAAGAATAGGTGGGTAGGTTTTGATTTTCCTTTAACATTTCAATCAAAGAACTGCTGGTCCCAGTTATTTTAAAAAATTGTAAAGAGCCTGTGATTTTCATTAAAGAACTGGTAAAGGATCAATAATTTTACGTTCAGTTGTTTTGATTTTTAAAATTAAAAAAAAAAAACATGTTTATATATCAAAGTTATGTCTTTGATTTTCTTAAAAACAGTCACGGATATAAAATCCTAAGAATTGCCTTGATAGAGCTTAGGCTTTCTTCTTCTTTCTAATACCCACCCAACACTCTAGTTCTTACACCTACTCCTTAAGGAAGGAAGAATCTTACACCAATATGGAGACATAATTTTTTTCTAACTCTTAGAGCATCTCCAGCAGTGCTCCGTATATGACTTTGCAAAAATATTTTTCACATCCGAGTTTAGTTTTGAACCTTTTTTCCAACCCCACCCATAAAACTGAGTGGGACTACGAATAGCAAACCATCTTCTGGACCAATCAGTATGCCAATCAGAAACACTGAGCAGCAGTCAGATCGTATTTATTACACTCTTATTTGTGGGCCTTTCACAGGGCACTGCAGATGTGTGCAATTATGCTGAGCCAAACCGGCATGTTTTGACTTTTTTTCGTCCAATTTTACTGTGCACATCATACACTGCACCGCTGGAGATGCTCTTTAGGAGTCAGCATGATATCCCTTCTGTTTTCTAGGAAGGGTATTGATGGATATAGGTTGCCCTCCATGGGCCAACTCAGCAGTTCAATTCAAAGGAAATTTACAAAGACTTTCCTTCAGAATGTAAATTATAAAAAAGGATATATTATTCTGTAGACTCCATTTAGGTGTGTCATCTTATCTTTCTCCCCTTCAATTGACTAAATTTCTTCTAAGAGGGCAAGCCCCTCTCAAATCCTACACTATGAAAGGCCATAGGTGGCCATCAAAGTTCAATTTGTTTTTTAATTTTGTGTGTGTGTGTGTGTGTGTGTGTGTGTGGGGGCATCTTTGATTGGCCCATCACAAAATAAAAATAATCAAGCTTTGGACATTCCCAAATAAATATGTTGTAATCTCCTTGGACTTTGGGCTGCATATATAGGTTACAAAGCCTAGAGCTTAGGTCAAAGGATATGGCATAAAGTGAAGAGCTATTGGGAACAGGTACACATTGGAAACTTGGGGAACAAGTTGAGAACCCATTGGGTACTATGATGGGAACAAAGTGAGAACTTCATGGGAACATATTGGGAACGAAAAATAAATAAAAATCCAAACACCCCCATCCTCTCCCAAAAGACTAAACCAAAAAACCTGGGTCCCTTAGGTGTATGTTGTCTCACCTCATTGACTCCAAGAATATTTTTTTGCCTAACTTGCTTGTGTGATCTTTGTCATTTTTGGCCTAGGCTAATAATGGCTAGACCATGAACTATGGGTGTATGAACTATCCTCCCCCTCACCCACAAAATAAAATAAAATAGGGAGGACCCTTCACTCCATGATGGTGCTTCTCATTGGTTGCATGGAAAAAATTCTATTCCTAAAATTGGATGCTATTTTTGGCCTGGACTAATAGGCCCTTCTTGAGAACTGCCTTTGAAATTTATGGCCTGAAATATGTCAGATGCAAACAAAATCATGAGAAATGATGAAACTGGCCACCATGGTTAGAGAGTAATATATATAGCCAGGTCTTTCTTCACACATTGGTGCCAAATTCAAGCTCAAATTTTGCCCCCAAAATCATGTGAAAGTCTCTTCTTCTACTTTCCAATAAAGGTACCAAAATTTACAAGAGGAAGTCCAATGCTCCATGGAATTGATATTTCTATTAATATTATTGAACACTAAACATAAATAATTACACTTCAAAATTCAGATTGCCTCATTTACTTTAATACCTGCATATCAAATTTCTATTCCATTAAACATAGCATACCAATTTGAAAAATGTAACTAAACCAATAATATATTGCATTAGGAGGAAAATAAAATGAGATCTTTTAATAATGGGTAAGTAGATGTTTGATGTTAAAGAATGTCATTTGACTCCCCTCTCTTACTTCTAGATCTTTAAAGCTCAAAAGTATTTAATATTTTAAGCTACTTCCAAGCATGGTTTTCTTAAAATTAATTTATATTTTTTTAATTAATTTTTTTGGTAATGTAGGCAAATTGGTGATTTCCCACCAGAAGATTTAACCAAATTTGGCTATGGACCAAATATGATTTTAAAAAAAAAATTCCCTTTATATTTTGGCTACTTACTAGAACTTCGGGGCAAACTTCATGTATTTAGTTTGATAAATTGGGGCCATTTTTCCCCCCCAAAGATCCTTTGAAGTTTGTAATATGTATGTGTGGAAATCATATTTTTCAAGCATCCCCAAAAAAAATGTGAAAATTCCCCTAACAAAAATAAAAATAAAAATAAAAGTTAGTAGGTATTTTATATTCATAATAAGTGTGCTTGGAGATGATGAAGACCCTATTTCCCCACATTATGAACTTTGAAGGGGGCAAGCTAAAAGCAAGCTAGTTTTATAGTGTGAAAGTATTATAGACCCATGGTCCTTGCCTAAAAGACATGGGCCCAATGAGTTACCTAGTATCTAGACCATAGAGTACCTATAGGAAATAAGCACTTTGTCAGAGCCTAGCCCTAGCCCTAGTAGGTAGTAAAGGAGGGGATGATATATATAGCTATTTAAAACACAAACCTGCAAACCTTGAATGGGACTAAATAATAACAAGAGAAAGTCCTTAGTAGATCTGACAAGAGAGTTAATAATAATAATTAATGAAAACAGCCCTTCCTTCTCTGTTTTCTAGCTGCAAAATTTTCTGAAAATCCAAAAAGCAAGCAAACCAAACAAACAATCAAGCAAGCACTCTTGCCTTTTTGAGTCTTGTTTGTTGTTGGGTTTTTTTTTGTTTGTTGTTCTTTTTTTGCCTTGTCTTTCCTTTTGTTGTGGAATTGCATCACGCAAGCAAGCAAGCAAGCACACACACTCATCAGCCTCATCACCATCACCACCACCACCATCCTCATCATCATCATCTGGGCTTGATGTTTCCTCAGACTTTCTAATCTGCCATAACACATCTGGTTGTGGAAGATCTCACTGGGGTGGTTTTTTCTTTTTTTTCTTTTGGGGTATAGATATAGTGTAGCTAGCTATCATCATCTCTTCTAGTTAAGTGTGTTTGTGTGTGTGTGTGTGTGTGTGTGTATGGGTGTGTTTGTTTTTTCATTTCTCTTTTAGTAGCAGATTTTTTGTTTGCGAGTACTACTTGACTAGCAAGGGTTTTTGTTGCCCAATATTTTTCTCGCTGTGAATTTCTCGCCTCAATATCATTTTTAGTGTATTTTCTGTACATGTCTATTTTGAGGCCAACAGCTAGCTAGCTAGCTAGCTGGTTGGTTGGTAGAATTTGATGTGAGTCTTGTGTTTTGATCTGGGACCATATCATGCTGATGCAGCAGGTTACATCTTTGGGTTTTTGGGGATGATTAGCTGGTGTGTATTATGTGGCGTTTTTGTGAGTTGGGTTGCTGATCAAACTCAGCAGAGAAGTGGTTTTGTGGGTGGAGAGATATTGAGCTTCACTGTAAATCCCTTAAATCCCTTGATTCTTTTTTTTTTGGGGTTTTTCCCCCCCGTTTTCTTTCCCCTCCAACTTCCCTCTGGCTCTTCTCCAAGCTCGTGCACTTGTGTAGACCATCTCTGAATCTGTATGGTTGAAGAAGATTTGAAAGGGTCGCGAGGAGGCTCTGTTTTGTAGTTTCAGCGTTTTCGTCAAGAAGCTGCAATTACTAGCAACGAAGGTGCACGCTGTTGGGTCTAGTGTCTGTATCAAGCCTTTCTATAAGCAGCTTCTTCAAGTAAGTTCCTAAACCCTAAGTTCATGATGCTGCTCCTGCTCCTGCAACCTATTCCAGAATATTTGTAATTGCCCTAGAAATTGAAAACGCAGGGCAGGGAAAAAAAAGACAGAGGAATTGGATTCTGGATACTCCTTGTTGCAGTCACCCATTACAGTTTCTTCACTTCAATTTACAGCAATATTCACAGGTGAGAAATTTGTACTTCTAGCTCCCAGAGGAGGGCACACAATTTGTGACTAGAATTGTACATACATGCTTATGCCTATAATTGCAATTGGCCATCACTCTTGAAGCACCAGCAATAGGAGGATGCAGATACAGAAACCCTTTCTCTGTGGAGTCACTAAACCCTAAAGCTTGATATCTCCATTGGAAAATCAACCACCAGTGGTTTTTGAGGTATTATATTCAATTCTTCAGGCTTGGCTGCAAATTGCCAGAAACATTTTATTGTTCAGATTGCCAGAAAAAAAGTCATTGTTGTAAGATGCTGGATCTCTTTCTTTGTGGTCAACAGGGTAAATGGTCTGTCAGGTGTGTGCAGGCCAAGAGCAGAACCAGCAAAGCCAGCAAGCAAAGCCACAGCAGCAATGGCAGAGCAGAAAGCTGAGATTGACAATTCAGCTCCATTTGCATCAGTGAAGGCGGCAGTGAGTATGTTTGGAGATCGCATTCCTATCAAGTCATCTGGCAGCCCTGCACATGCAAGCCACTCTCATCATCACCACCCACCCACATTCTCTGCCAACAACCATGGCTATGTTGGCCATCAAGCTCCACATCTCTTCCCCCAAAATGCAGAGGTATTGCTGCTATAACACATCATCGCGATACAATGTATTAGGTCAATGACCATTGTGAGGACATGGCTGAGATGTGGCTGGCTGCGAGCCAAGTTTGACCAATAGCCATTATCTGATGTAATTGGCACTCAGGATAGATTCTCCCACACCATTAGGAACTTTTCTAGATAATTTGCTAGTCCTGAAAATGTTCTATGTGTAGGGGAAGGGCAGGTCCAGATGGGGTTATGTTCTTTGAGGACATGGCAAGAAGAGCGGTAGGCCAAGTTCCCAAGCCTGAGAACAATATAACCCCCCATGTGACCTGTCCTCCTTACAACATATAAAAAACCTGACATAACCAATTCTAGGGGTGGATCCACTGTCATGTCTCATCCTGATTGGACCTTCATGCCACAGTTATATTGCACATTAGAGCTGCCCATATTTCAGGCTGTATATGGACAATAGATGATGAAAAGTGCCTGTATTTCAGGCAGTGTCTGCACAAAAATTGATCCACAAATTATGGTTGTAAAGGTTGCTGGTTATGTCTGGTAACTGGCAAGAGGGCATTGGTTACTGGAAATAATCTGGGTGCATCCTCTGCGCCTCAACTATTCCTGGTAACAACTGGCATCTCGATGGTTACCAAGTCCAGAATTTGGATCTCTTACCCTGGATGCAGCTTATAGCTTGTAAGGTGCCTCAGAGGAGATGAGGAGGATGATTATGCTTCGTAGAGTACCTGCAAATGCAAAGAAAAAATTTAGGTCAGGTTTTTATGTGCTGGTCACATGTATTTGAAGGAGCAGTTGACCCTAAGAAGCCTGGGGTGAAGGCCAGAATTTCTTTTGAGTGACAATTATGATGTGTAATTTGGTGGTCATGAACATAATGTACTGCTAATTGTGACCATACTGGTGGTGCCACTTTGTTAAAAATATTCAGAAAATTGAAAGGTGAGGTGGAAAAATAACACCTCAGAATTTTTTGTTGGAGAATGTATTTTTGCTGTGAATCATCAAAAGCCTTTTCTGGGTGTGATGACAGAAAATCGCCACATTGGAGGGTGAATTGCAACTGGCACATGAAGAGCTACTGAAGTTGAAAACAGCTCTAGCTGTTGCCGAAAATGCAAAAGCTGAAGCTTTGAAAGAACTAGCGGAGACAAGAAGTCTATTAGATGACAAGCCTCAACTAGAACATGGAGCTATGGCGGATGATGCCACAACTGCTGCTATTGAAGCTGCTCCTCACAACTTGTCACAGATGTGGGGTGACACTTTAGACTGGCAGACCCAGCTTGATGCAGTTTTGGCAAATGGTTCGTTGGGCAATATGGGAACTGGAAATGTAGCTCCTGAGGTGCAGGAGGACAGTCATGTAGGTATGCAGACTAAGCCAGATGCAGCTGAACGAGATGAAGCTATGGCATTCCAGACTCAACAACATGATGCTGAACTTGAAAGAGCTCACAAAGAGATTTTAGGATTGCAAGCTGAGCATGCAGCTTGTGCATCAGAGATTGAGAATGCTCAAAAACAGATTGTGGAGTTGCGAGCTCAACTGACATCTTCTTCAGCTCAACATGGGAGCTTAACCACGGACCTGGAGACTGCAAGAGCTGAAGTTGCAAGACTGCAAGTGGAGCTGGCTTCTTTATCAGAGCAACATGGAAGCTCTGCTGCTGGACTTGATAGTGCAAAGCAGGAGATTAGTAGACTCGAGGCTGAGCTGGTGCAACAGGGAAGCACTCTTGTAGATCTTGAAAATGCAAGAAAAGAGGTTACAGTGTTGCAGACTCAGCTAAAGGAGGCTTCAGAGCAACATGGAGCCTCTGTTGCAGAGCTTGCAAGTGCTCGAGAAGAAATCAGCAGTTTGCAGGCTGAATTGACAACAGCACAAAATGATATGGGTGAGTTGCTGGGTCAGCTGAACGATGCTTTAGGGCAACATGGAACCTCTATTGCAGAACTTGCAAGTGTTAAAGAACAAATCAGTAGTTTGCAAGCTGAGTTGCAAACAATTTCAGAGCAAAACAGCAGCCATGCCATAGACCTTGAAAATGCAAAACAGGAGATAAACAGATTGCAAGATGAACTGCGTGGAGAACAGCAATCTGATGAACTTCTCAAGGAGCTAATAGCAACGAATGAGACTTTGGAAAAGATGAGTGCTGCACGAGCCATGGCAGAGACAGAGCTTGTGATATTGAGGGAAGCAGCTTTGAATCATTCAGCAGCCGAAGCTGAGCTTGAACAGGTGAGGACAGAGCTCAATGTATTAAAGGAAGCTGAAGCCAATCTTGCAGAGAGTATCGCCCAGCTAGAGGCAACAAAGGCTGAGCTTGCATTCTGCAAAGATGAGGAAGCAAGCTTGAGGGTAACTGTAGCCTCAAAAACTGCTGAGCTTGAAGAGCTGAATGCAGAGCTGAGGCTAATCAAGGAAGCGGAAGAAAAGCACAGAGGGGTTGTGGCAGTGACAGCTTTGGACCTTGAGGAGGCGAAATCAAAGCTGCTAGCAGCAAAGGAAGCAGAAGAGACAGCAACAGGAGCATTGGCTGCAACAACTGCAGAGCTTGAGACATTGAAGGCAGAGTTTTCTGCTGCAAAGGAAACTCAAGAGAAATCAGGTGAAGCCATGATTCTAACAAACAAAGAACTGGAGGAGCTCAAAGCAGAATTAGCTGCCACAAAAGATTCTGAACAGAGATTCAAAGCTGCTGTTGCAGACTACAGCTTGAAACTACAAGGATTGAAGCTAGACCTAGAGGATACCACAAAGATTGCTGAAAAGGTACTCAAGTTTATATCAAGTTTCTGCAATACATGTTGTTGCCCTTTTGAGATTTTTGCGGATTTTGTACAAGGGCAACAAGAAATTATTGAAACTGGTTTTGGGTTGTTGGAAAGGCGAGGTCCTTTGCAATGCAGTTGGAGGAATCGAATGTGAAATTGAAGAAGGCGATAGAGCAAGAGCAAACAATGTCTGCGTCTCTGGCATCTCTCAAGGCAGAGTTGAATAATACAAGGACCGAACTTGCAGCTGTGAAGGAGGAGGGTGAGGCAGCTGTGGCTGATGTTTCTGCAGAGATGCAGTTGGAGCTCTCTCGAGTTAACAATCTCTTGGAAGCTGCCACAACTGCAGAGGCCAAGGCAAAGGAGTCTGTAGCACGCTTGAATGATGCCTTGAATCAGGTGAGTTGAGAGAATGACTCACATTTATTTATTTATTTATTTCTCTAAGCTCTCCACTGCTGTCTACCTTCTGTATAGATAGCTGATCTGAGTATGTGAGTGCACTGGAAGGTGACACTGGAAGTGGATGAGGCAAAGGCAGTGGCAAAGAAGGCAGCAGAAGAAGCTGAGACATCAAGACACAAACTGGAAGAAGCCCAAGCGCACACAGATACCTTACAAAGCCAACTGCAAGCAGTGATCATGGAATTGGAGGCTGTCAAAGCATCTGAAGCTCATGCACTCTCACAGGCAAACACACACTTGCATTCTGCAAAACTCTACTCAACACCCATACTTCATTGATGAACTTCCACTCTGTTCCCAACCCAGTTTTTTGTTTTTTGTTTTTTTCCCCAACCCTGACAACCAGGGGAGAAGCTATTCTTATGTAGAAATACAAACCTTTGGCATTCTTCCAGACTAGTATCCCCTTTTGTCTCAGCAACAAGGAGGGACACAAGCTGATGAACTTGAGAACACCACTGATGTAAAATTCTCTTCAATTCAAGTTTTTCAGGTGAAAGTACGGAGAGAAAACAACATGGACATTGATGCAGAGGGCAACGGACAAGGACCAGAAATAACACTGCCCCGGGAGGAGTATGAGGCACTGACTAGGCAAGTGCACGAAGCTGACGAGTTGGCAAATAAGCGAGTGGTTGCAGCTCTGGCTAAGGTGGGTCTTCTCTTCTTATAACCTCTGAAACACAAAAACCAGCTCAAAGTAGTAGTGTGATCTGTTCATAGTGTGATTTGCCCAGATTCTGGTTGGATTCTTTATATACCTTAAACCCTACACCAACCGTTGGGAGCTGATGAAGTCAGTGGGTAGTAGTCATGGCAGCTCATCACTGCTATTTGTGATGAAGAAGATAATGATTTGACACTCTTTTAGCAACTCTTGGAAGGTTACAACTGCACTCTTTGGGTTTAGGGTTTAGGGTTTAGACCCTAAACCCTAAACCAATCATCTCTCAATTCCTATTCAGGTTGACTTAAGTTATGTAAGTGTGGATCCTTTTGAAGATGATTTTATCCCTTGAGTTGAGCAGGTGGATGCAGCAAAAGCAAGTGAACTAGAGCTGCAACGGAAATTAGATGGGGCTCAAAATGAAGCAGAGGTGATGCGGGCGGCACTGAAACAAGCAACTCAAAAAGTTGAGAATGCAGAGGCTGCAAAATCTGCCATTGAAGAGATGCTTCGACGTGGGCGAGGAGAGCGTAGAACTCATGCACATCATCCTGGTGGAGCCGATGGGGGATACATCGCAAGCCCTCTACATGTTCTTGGAGATGGGCATGCATACATGAACAGCCCAACACCTGTAACCTCACAAAATAGCAGTCCATTACATCCATTATTTGGTGATGCTCATCATGTTGCTGCCACCCTTCCAGTTCCAGAGGAGAGGACATCTGAATTACTTGCAGACATCTTACAATCAAAAGTCCCACCTGAAGAAAAGGCCAAGAAGGGAAGGTTCTCAACCAAACTAGGTTCATATTTCAACAAGAGAGCGAAGTAAAAAAGACAGCTTTTGCCCCCAAAAAAATTGGTCTCCATTTGCAAATTTTTTCCCCTGAAAGAGAGATTGCTCCCGTTTTTGGGTTCCACAGTCATTGCGCTCCCCATTCTCACGGTCTGGGCTCACTTGAGGGGGAACCCACATCATGCAGCTGCTACAAAGTGTGAAGAAAATTCTATGGGGCTTGGATGTAGCAATTAACCCATATAGCAAGTGACAAATTGAGGCTTTTTTGTAGGGGGGGATTTTAGGCTGTCAGGGATTTGGAATGTAAATTGAAAACTAGGAAGTCCACATTGCCAGTGTAACCTTGATCGCCCACCACCAATCCACAAGTCCATAAACTAGTGCATCTACACAATGTTGACGTATGCACATATCGTGCAAGCATGTTGAAGTATGCTTGCAGGTTCCCCAGATCACTCACCTAGAGTGTGGCCATTCATATGTACACCTTTGAGTTAAGACTTGTTAGCAGCAAATTGGGTTTACAAATTGGCTCCTCTGAGTGTACGATATCATCCAGGATCTTCACTTTTCTTTGTCAAAAACCCAAGTCTGCAGCAAAAGGTACACACTGTTCTGCCAAGACTTCCCACACAATAAATTTTAGGCGGGGAGAGTTTGTCGCCTTCAGATACTTTGTTTTTGTGAAGTATGCTTCAGTACTCAACATTGCCATGTGGCATATATTGGGTGGCATAGTTCATGGTGGATGGTGGTGACATTTGAAGGGTGTTTGTTGGCTCTCTCATCCCAGGATCTAGGTTATACCACATGTGAAGATGATAGGTTATAAATTGAGCGCTTTTAATTTTGTGCTTTTATTTAGAAAATTCCCCATAGTTTCAGTTGAAAATATTTTGTACTTAGTTCAAGATGGTTTTTTGTCCAAGTTACAGTGTTTGGTTGTTGATTCCACTTTTGCAAAGTGGACAATTAGAGCTTTGAGGTTTATGCAGTGAGCCTTGTCCTCGCCCACAGATAGTTTGTCACTTCACATGTGTAACATGGTTTGTACCCTCTCAACAGTCCATGTTTAATCATGGATTTAAGATGGGCAGTCGTAGTTGTAATGAAAATACCTATTTGAAGATATTTCCTTCACACCCAATATTCTATGTTATGCCAAATGTTTGAGATGGACATGGCTTTCAGTTGTAGGGGCTTTTGTACTTCCTTTGAGTGGTGATAGACTATAGTTGTACAGTTGTGTGACATTTGATTAGAGGTTTAGCATGACTGTCTTTGGAAGGTGAACTGAAAAAAGGACGTCCTGGGAGTCCATTGGTCTTACTATGCATTGATGGTTTAACTCTCATGTGGAATGTACTCTCATGTGAGATGCAAATCTCAGGCGAGGTTGCTTCATTTGTGGTCGATGCATGTCAACCCAATGCAATGATGTTCAAATCAGGAGTCTTTAATTCTGCTGGTTTTGGATGGTTTGGTCAAAAGCAATGTGCAATCAACAAGTTTATGCAGGAGGTGAAAATGAAAATTGTTAGGTATTGATTGCAGAATATTAGTTTTTTCTTGTAATTATTTATTGTTGGAACCTAGTTAAGTGTGAATGGCATTTTAGCTTTGGGGGGTTTTATGTTGTATCACCAAAGAGTGTATTTGGAGTTTCATCTTTGGTGTTACAAGACGAACTCATGGGCAACTGTTGCAGGAATCCAAATGCAAAACACATAATGAAAAACACGCTTTTAGGGTGTATATTTTTGTGTGTCTGACTATGTGTTTTGATAGTGTTGGGTATCTAGCACATGACAAAGTGAATGAAACATCAATTTCTATCTGTGACTAATGTTGTGCAACATACATAAGAATGCTCCTTTTCAAATCAATGAATGGAACAGCAAGCTCTACAAAAATATGGGTCTCTTTGTAAGGCAACAAAATGATGCTTTTTCTCTGTGACTTTGTGATGCCTCTCTTTGTGTCCATCTCATGTCAATCTTCTTATTCTTACAGACTACAATTTCTCCTACAATTCAAATAAGAACGTGCTTCCTTACATCATACATTACATCTTCAAATCATATGGGAGATGTGTGAAATGGTGTCACAAGATACATGGGTTGTGGATTACCAATTGGCGAGAAAGGTGAATAAGAAATTAGAAATTTTCTCATCATTAGGGGAGTCATAAGATGCTGATCTGATTGTAACAGACAAAATTTTATGATCAAGATCAAGATCAAGAGTGTGATGAGGAGATGGAAGTATTTTATGAGAGTCAGTGTACACTCAGGCAGGTTTTTGGGTAGGACAGAATTGAGATCAGAACCTTGTCTGGAAACTGTGAGAGGAGCCAGGAAAAGACAATTTTTTATCCACAGCTTTCATCCATGGTTAGGAGCCTCAAGGCTCAAGGTTCAAGTAGTTGCATTCCTGATGCATGTGCTGGCAAGGGAGCTCCATCTCCAATCTGCAAGGTCAGCAGCAAAAGCTTGGAGAGAAATTGCAAAATGAGCAATTTGAGTCATGGGAAAACAGGCAACATAACTGTCTCAACTTTTGGATTGCGAGTCAAGGAAGATGAACTTGTGCACAATATCATTGCAGATTTCACTACACACATTTTGCCAGCAATTTTTTGATGCAGTAAGTGCAAGGGAATTGTTGAAAGAAGACAAATTGTCTGTCCATCTTCTTACCAAAAGACTATCATTTGTAACATTGTGTTGTTTTTGCACACTCCATGTTGCTTTCACACAATCCATCCAACGTGAAGAATTCTGTATCATTTTTGCACCTTGTCTCCTCTTAAGTTATTTTGCTCTCTGAATCCTAATGGTTTTTCTGTTGTGCCACAAGACACAAGATGTTTCAAAGAAAGATTTTGAGGGTTCAGAGGAAGAAATAATTGTCAACACTGTGATTTTCCAAAAAAACCTGGCTCTGTATCAATTGATGTTTGTTGCGGAAGTTCTGTGACTTATTATACAGCACAAAATTGTGCCTGCTGATTCTCCATTGGACAGCCCTAGTTGATGTCCACTTGTTCAATGTAAAAGCTTTGACAGTAAGGCCATCATCATGTCAAAGCAATGTGAGTTTTGACAACTTTTTTCAAAGCCCGAGTAACCTTGACAAGCTCATTTTGATTCAGTTCGACAGTTCATTTTGACCCAAGAAAGCCAGAAACAAGATATGTACTGAAAGTTCCTCTTGCAGATGTATTTCAGGATCCTGTTGCCTCCCAAAGAGACTGGAAACCAGATTTTGACAAATCCTTTAACTCTAAAATCGAGCATGCTCCAAAAAATTTGGAAACATGTCCACAGCTTTGGGTGGCGTACAGGGTTAGCAATATACTGGTCAAATTCCATGGTAAGCTTTTTCCATCAAATTAGGCACAAAAACCTGTCATCTACTTACTGACCCACAAGCTAAGCTACACAAACAAAAAGAGTCTTGAAGAACAAAACATACTCATGTTTCTTCAGGCCAATTGTAATAACCAGATGAATCAGTGCCCAAACAACAACTGGCTCAACTCACTGGCACCACTGCTGTGAAGTCCCCAAGAAAGGAAGTCCAAAAAGCAGCTTCTATCCAACACCCAATGGCCCTCATTTGTATACTCATAATAGGTTATAAGGAACCTAACTTAATTTACATAAAATAAGAGCTCAAACAAAAATGACTTCAAAGTTAGAGCAAGGGTTCTTCAGTACCATCTCTTTGAACTCACTATCGTCTTTGAAACTCCATGAGTAGAGAGCCTCCCTTTGTGTGAGGCCAACTGGATAGATGCGGTATATTCGGAGGTTTGGGTCCCCTTTGATCATCTCAGGCCGCTCCTTCTTCCAGATAGGCTCATGCTTTATGGCAGTGAATTTGCGCAAAACTGCCTCCTTTAACTTCTTCACTGTAAGACTTGATTCTCTGCCAGAAAGCAAAGGAATTTCAAGTATGAGAATTCAAAATTGGTGTGGTTTGAGAAATGACAGTGATTAACCATACACATGTTCAAGGACCTTTAACAGCAACATGTATGATATTGACCACTTGGAGAGCCACTTATAAGTGTCCCTTGATAAAGGGAAGTTCACAAGCTTCCCTGTTGCATCTGAATCAGAATTCAATGTAGGATACAGAATGATCAGAAATTTCTTACTTAAGGAAAATCGATTCAGGCTCAAATCGTCCCCGCTCACGCACATATAAATGATGTAAAGTGCCTGATTTGCTAGTACATTTACAAGGGCGTCGGGAAGCCACAGCAGCATCCTCTTTCATGCGGATCTTGGTGGCAAGATGGATGCAAAGACGGCATGAGGAGTGCACCACTGCCATGTCTACTAAGGCCAAAAATGAATCCGAAGGACCCTCATATTTCCACCTGCTCATCAAGAACCACTTTACATATCACCATACCAGACATACCATACAGACATCCCACCACACAATGACCATTTCAAGTAGAATCAAACTGTAACCAGATCCCAAAAGCCAAAGTTCAACATGGACTGCATGCAGCAAATCTAATAGCATACAAGTTACCAGATCACTAAACCCGAAACTGATATCTAACAATATTGTACAATGCACAAATGTTGGTGCTACATTAGTCAGGTGACACCTGATTCCCTTACACTTCCAGTGCTTTGGTCAAAACTAGTTTGTCCCATGTAGGTGTCCATACCCTACGTGCCATCTAAGAAAGGAGGCTTACCGGATGGTATCATTGTACGCAGTCACATTTTCTGCCAAAAATTTCATTTTTGCAGCAACACCTTTGACGTCATCAGCATGCTTGATGTACAGATATGAATTGGGTGCAGGTGCAAAATCCTGGATATTAGGTGGCCCAACCACAACTGGGATGGAACCTGCCATCACAAATCACAACATCAAGTTTCATGGCTGCAGTTTCACATTGCTTAGGCAACAGTTTCGCACAATAACTGGTAATCCAAAATGAATATTCAGGATGGGTGCCCTTTAAATTCATGAGAGAGCCTAAACAAATAACCCTCACTGAAGGTCCTTTTCTCGAGAAGTTCAAGTTGAAAAAATATAGGAAGGAAAATTCTAGAAAGCCCATTATCGGCTCTTCAGAGAGTTTCCTGCACAGTTCGTTGGGTTTTGACTATCATGTTTTCAAGTCCAGTGATCAACCTAGAAAACCACTGCAAGAAGCTGGTAAAACATGACTCAACAACGTGTAACCATGTAACATGCCATCTAATATGTTCTGAGCTGTGGAGAAAGCAGTAAGCAGTACCTGCAACAAGTGCTTGAAAGAACTTCTCTGTAACATAATCCTCAACATTTGAGTTCTCGAACGAAAGACTAAACTTGTACTTCCGCAATGCCTCCACCTTGTCTACACCTGCAGTCAGATACACCAGTTAAATACCCAATGCGGAGAAAGCATTCCTCCTTCAATTGCCACTTTTTATACAGGATGCAAAATATAGGTCCAGGTTCTGTCAAGGTGAAGACCTGCTGTTCAACTTTCACCATGGAAATTTTCACATACAGACAAAATAAGAGGAAAGAAAGAACACATGTCAACTGAAAGTGCATGTACCACGGCCTCCAACAACATTTTGATTGCAGGCCCCATAAGAGTCAACTTTGATGCCCTCCTGCTGTAACAGTTCCAAGAATCTCAGACGCTCATTATGAGCCCCACAATTAGAAATGAATGCTGCTGCAAGAGCAGATTTGGTCTTTGGCTCTGGGGGATCCATGATTGGATACTCAAACCAGGAAAAGTAGCCCACTGGAACATCTGATGATAAACTTGTTGTCATCACCACTGTAATCCCAAACCTGTAAACCAAAAAAATAAATAAATAAATAAATTCACCTGGAGCCTTACTAACTGAAAAATTGAAGCAACCTAATACATTTAAATGACAACTTCATAACCCTGTGATCACAAACTTTTGTTCTAAAAAAGAATTAGCCAAGCTGAAAGCAGAACACACCTATGTGCATTTTGAAGGTCGTTGTCAGGAAAGTAGGCTGACGATTCCATGGAGCGGTGGATTTGGGGAACACCTTCAAGAACTCCAAATGCTCCATCTGCTGGACCATTGTCATTCCTGCGGTATACACATGGGACTGCACATGTGCTCCATTCCTGTTCATCCAATCCCCATGAGTATGCATGCACTATTGTTCCATTCTGTACAACCCTAGTATGTTTGGCTAGGTTGCCATCAATTTGCAGAAATTAAATGCGAGAAGGATGCATGATGTCATTTGTTTCCTTAGAGAGAAACACAGCTGCATTGAGGTTCAATTTATTGATTGTAGATGCACACTACTTATAGGGTTGTCAAGAAGCATGCAATTTCAAGATGTGTGATATGCAGTGTTTGGTGAGTATACAAGTTTTGGGTACAGTGTCAAATTGCAACATTCAAACCATATAAGACAACCCAACTTCTAGACTATGAATGGAACCCATTTGAGAGGGTGAAAGAGAAGAGGAGTTTGCCTTGGTTTCATCATACACAATAAGCACTGGCTGCTTCACAAAGTCTCGGGTGTATTTAACTCTGTCAGCATTTTCTAGCCACTCCTCACTACAGCTACTTTGATGCCCTCCAAGAAACTCTTTATGACCTTCAAGTCCACCAGGCCCTTTCTGCCCTTCAAACCCTACAACAAGCCCTTTCTGCCCTTCAATCCCCCCAGCAAGCCCTTTCTGCACTTCAAGCCCCCCAGCAAGCTCTTTCCGACCTTCAAGCTCTCCAGCAAGCTCTCTCTGGCCTTCAACGCCCCCAACAAGCTCTTTCCGTGCTTCAAGCCCTCCAAGCCCTTGAGGCCCTTCAAGCTCCTGAGGCTGTTGTTTACGATGAAAAACCATGGACTTTGAATATGAAGAGTAAACAGACTTCAGGGATGCATTCAAAACATCAAGCTGTATGATATATACACACTCGGTGAGGATTATGGCAATTACTGCCCAGTGAACAAATCTTCCACACCGCAACCGGCCAACATTGGCAGGCCCTGATCGTAAACCAACCCGGGAATTTCCCAGGCTTTTACCTCCTGCTGCTACATCCCGGTCTCCTTGGTTCTCCTGATAGATGGGTTCTCCTTCTCTCTCCACCTTGATACCCCTCATCCTCTGGTCCTCAATAAGCCTTGTATTGTCCGTCACACCATCACAATAAGGGATCAGTCATACACCACTCAAGGATGTTACCATGCATGCCTGCAGACTGATCTTCAAATGATCTTGTGTAGGGGACTTTCTGCCAGGAGCTACCATTGGAACACCTCTGAGGGTTGTTTCAGGAGGAGGCCTTGCTGCATAAATTTAGTATCTGGGGATGAAGTGATCTCTTTTCAGCAGCCATGACACTCCTTTTTTCCCCCACTGTGACTATCTCTCGACATTTGTTCAGCTACTGCAATTCCTGAAGTTCAAGAAAACTATCAAAACCCAGTAAGAAACTTGTGAAATTCCTCAAACCCTAAAAATTTGGGGACTCTTATCCCACCTCCACAAAACAAAAAAATCCAGAAGGTGAAATATCTGCAGCTGAGAGAATCAATAAAAGCAGGAATTGGGCACGAGACAGATTCAACAATAGAACAGTTCACAGTAAGAAACTTGTGAAATTCTTCAAGCCCTAAAACTTTGGAGACTCTTCTGCACCTCCACAGAGAAAAAACAAAAATCCAGAACGTAAAAAAAATCTACAGCTGAGAGAATCAACAAAAGAAGGAATTGGGTACAAGACAGATTCAATAATAGGACAGTGCACAATAATCTTTGTCAATCCAAATGGGGAAAAAAAAAACGTCCCAAATTCCCCAGGCATCTCTTGGAATGACAAAGGGGGAGAGGGAGAAAAGCGAATAGAAAAAGCGAAAGGTGGAAAATTCTAAGCTTGGTTGCATATGAGAAAAGAAGAGTCCAAAGTTGAGGATACGACCAGCGGCGATGTCGGCAACCTCCGGACTCATTTGAGAAAAACACCAAAGGCAGAAGAGAAGCGTACTCTGAAGGAAGAAATGGGCTGAGCAGCTTCTTCCGCCATCGCTACGTTACGCCGGTGTTCGTTCTCCAAAGTCTCATTCTAACGCACGAGAAAGGAAAGATGCTCAAGGAAAGGGAAAGAAGGAAAAATAGGCACATTTGTAAGTACACTTTTTCTCCATACCAATGAGAACCAGGTGGGTACCTACTAGCTACCTACTTACCAGTATTTGTACTAGGTACCTACCCACCAGTGTTTGTACTACGTACCTACCTACTTACCTACTCACCAGTGTTTGCCTGGGTCTATGCACTGGTATCAAATGAGTCCCAGCCTGTTTGTATATAGCCAAAAAGGTGCTATTAAAAATTAAAAGTGCTAAAATCAAGTGCTTTTTGAGGTTTTCAATGGCCAGAATTTAAGAAAAATTTCCAGATATGTATACAGTGTTCCAAAGTAGGTAGCCAAAAATATAAAAGGATGTTCCAATTTTTTTACTTTCATGTTGAGCTTGTAGCCAAATTTAGCTGAATCTTCATGTGGATGATCACCACTTTGGCTACATCAAGAAATTGACCCCCGCAAAAATAAAATACCGCAACAGGCCTTGAGAGCAGGTCCACACACAACCCCTTATTTGGCCTCTACATGAGAACCAATGCACCAAATGAGAAAATACTTTGGGAATTTAGGTAGGTACCTACCAATTTTGGTTTGGTACATGATAGGTGGTATATGGTCTGGTCAATGCACGGGTATCAAAGGACCTTAGTGCAGGTCCATTGGCACCATCAAAAAAATTGCACTTGAAAGGCACCCTCGGGCCTGAACCGAATAATATGGGTCACACTAGAGCATCTCCACCAGTGCTCAGTATGTGACCCTGAAGATTAACATCAGATGAAGAAAAGTCATAACATGCCGGTTTAGCTTGGGAAAATAGTTTTGCTCTTGCAATTGTGCTCGGTTTACTCCTGAGGCTGGTGAATGGCGCAGCAGAGCTGTGCACCTGCTAGAGAAGAGTGTAATAAATATGATCTGACTGCTCCTCCCTGTTTTCGATTGGCTAAACATAATGATTGGTCCAGGTGGTTTGCTATTTCCTAGTTGCACCCACATATTTGCAGTCCCAGTTTCAGTTTTATGGGCGAAGTTGCAAAGCATAAATAACCAAACTTGGATGTGAGAAATATTTTATACTAAGCACTGGTGGAGGGATGCTCTAACATAACAAACATGCAAGATTGGACGTTACAAGGTGAGAGACTATTTGAATGCTATCACTTGGGGGCCAATCATTATGACTAGCTAATCAAATATATGTACAGATATGAAACATGTACATATATACTTTTCTAAGCCAATTTTCACACTACCTTACCCTAAGGTCAGTTTCATCATTATATAATTCTCAAAAGAGTGAAATGAATTTTTGTGAAAATATGAAGTTGACATGTTGAAAATCATCATGATTATTGTAGGTTACACTCTGAATAATTTCACTACTCATATCACAATATTATAGTAGATGATGGAAAATTATATAATTAATAAAAAACGACTTCATTTTTAAAAAAATAATAATTATTCGTTTTCTCAATGTGGAAACTGACCCTAGGCTATGGTATGTGAAACTTGTGCAACCCATTTTACTTTAAGTCGGGCATTTGCTCTTACCAGGATGATTCTCAAAACACTCATGTGCCTAGTATATCATTCGGATGTGGCTAATTTAATTATTTTTATTTTGAAAATTGGCGAAAATCCCTAAAAATAACAATATTTTCCTATTTTCTTTGACTTTCTGAAAAAATTCACCAAGTTGCAAAAAAATTTCGCCACAAATTTTATATTTAGAATTAAAATTAAAATTATTAAATTATATATATTTAAAAAGAACCCTCTCCAATCCTCTGGGAGCTGAAAGACAATAATATTGACTCTTTCAATATTTAAAAAGTAGACTAATTAATTCCCCTTGAAATGACTGCATGAAAGTGCAATCAACACTAGTTTCTTCTGATTAATTAATACTCACGTATATCAATTTATTAATTAATATCTCAACTTTTATTGAATCCAAAAATAACATAAAAATGGGTATTGAAAATTGAGTTTTTGAAAATTAATTAAATATTTGACAATAGATTGATTTTTGAAGTGGTAGGCTAAGTAGTTGGGGAATGGCAAAGGTCTTCAACACTTTGATGGGCAAGTAAGTCAGTTGGAGATATGAAAGAGTAAAACATTTCAATGTGTTGTTTGCAAGGGATGGAAATAGATTGAGAATTGAAAGAGTGTGTTTTTGTTTGTCTCCCACATCTTTCCTAGATCTCTGTGGCAATCAATGCTGAAAGAATTGAGAGCTCACTCTGAGAAAGCGAGGAAAACATGTACATCTCTGCTTTGGCTCGATGATTCAAAGTGTTGAGGAGGTGTAAGCAGCTTTTGGAAGATGACACAGATTGCAGTGCTGAAGCTGCCCGCAACCAGCCTCCATTGCTAACAAGATGAAGAAGACAAGATTCATCAAACCCTAACAACAAAGAATAAACCTTAGAAGTCAGGACCACAGAATTGCTGCTTTTGCCAAAGACGAAAGATGTTTTGTGCAGCACAAATGAATTAGACTATGAGGTTTGCTGCACTCAATCTCGGCATACTGCCTGTTTTCACGTTGTTCTTTGCTGCTCTTGATGATAAGAGATGTGTTTTGCTCTTCTATTCTCCTGGCCATCATGACAAATACTACCGAAGCTCTCGGCATCTATCTACCCACAAAGGTACAGATACGAATTTGGGGGTTTTCTCACATGAACGTGATGAGAAAGAAGCACAACATACCCATCTTTAAAGAAGTGAGGATGGAAGTTGGAACCCTTCCGGGTCAGGGTTTGCAGACGCTGCTGAGCTTCTTCCGCATTGGATTCTCATCTACATCTGATTCCTATGTCAGTCCTGAGATCAACGAGTTTCTGCTTTGGAGATGCACAAACTGGTTCGAGGTGGTTGCTGTTCCCAGACTGATCGTGAGCTCGAAAGTCTGTATTGCGTTAAGCTGAATTTTGAAGCCTGCCTAGAGATTGAGGACAGGAGAGAAGAAGAAGAAGACCTCGCTCGTGGTTGTGGTCCTGCATACCGTAGTACCAGTTGCCATTCTTGACGCAAACGATCTCGATAGCCTGAGTCATCGTCATCATCATCATCATCTTCTTCTTCAGGTTGATGCCATGCGGACTCCCGGGGGCCGTTCAGCTTATCGCCGTCTTCAGAAGCAGCATCGCCGTCTTCTGTAACGTCATCGTCGTGGTCTTGTAAAGGGGAGAGAGAGAGAAGCAAGTTTGCCATGAGCTGAGAACTCGGTTGCTGAGGAGGGGATGGCGAAGGAGCAGCTGCACTTCGGCTGTTGTGCCTCATCCTTGTGGCCTTAGAAGTAGAAGAAGGAGATGCAGAGGAAACTGATGCGGAAGAAGAAGAGCCGAGAGAAGAGTTTGAAGAGCATGGCGTATCTGGCTGTTGCTCATCAAGAGCAGCGATGCTGACAGGAGGAGATCCGCTCCTCTCTTCTGAATCATCAGACAAGTACAATCTTCCTCTGAAAGCATCCAGGGAGAAACAATTCGCGGCGGCAGTAGAATGCGACGACTTCCGTCGCATCTTCTTCACCAGCTTCTTGCGGATCTTCTCTGCAAGAAGCTGTGCTCCCCCAGTCTTCTTTCGCGCATTCTCCTCGGGTTCAAAGCCGGAGAATGCGAGCTGCCCAGGCTCGGTTATGCAACTACGAGCTTGACGATAGCCAGGAGGAGGTGTAAGAGGCTGTTCCTCAGCAGCAGTTGCAGCCGCTGCCTCCTCCTCCACTATTGCAGGCATTCCAGGCTCTTTCTCCCAGTTGAAGGCAATCGCAACAGCGGTCAAGCCACAGCTTAGATCAGGAGAATCATCAGAGCTTCCTTCCTGCATCTTCTTGCAGTTCGATACTCTCTCTTTCGACTAGATCTTCAGCGAGAAAAGAGCCAACTGGGGCAGCAGCTTCTCACAAACAGCAGTAGTTGCAATTGCAATGGCAAGATAAGCTAAGCTAAGAAGGCCGTAAGTGCTGGTTTGGAATGAGGACCATTTCCATCGCCGAGGAGGTTTCTTTTGGAGGTTTCTTCGAGAGCTCCGGAAAGGAGGCGGCGACGACGGTTGGAGAGAAATCTGCAGGGAGATGAGGAGGAACTGGATGTGGAGTGATTGCAGGCTTGAATGATGCAAGGTGTGGGGAAGAATCTTTACAAGCGTTGTCTAGTACAAGCAATTGCTCCGTGAAGCAAGGGCGGTGGCGGGAGACTGATTGGGCTCGGCGATTGTTGTTCTTGACCAAGACTTCCTCACCGCGCGTTCTATTTTTTGCTTCTGTCGGCATTCAAGACTTCCGTCTGTTGTCCGCTTGTTGCGGTGCGTCTCTTGTCTCTTCTGGAGAAGAAACGACCATCCGTCTTCTCTCGCTGTCTAGCATTTCAAAAACGGCAGGCTTTCTATTGCATGTTTGAATCCAGTAGGCGGCTGCTGCTATGGCAAGCGTCCAACAGCAGCCAACTGTTTCCCGCCTTACAAACCCGAGCTCCCACATGTTTCAAAGACGGTGCAAGAAGAAGAAGTTTTTTCAAACTCGATCTCTGCAACAGAGTTTATGAGAAGTGTGGGTTGTGCAAAAGACATGCTGAAGATGAAAAAGAGGTTGTTAAACCCTAACGCCCAGGTGGTTCAAAGACGATGCACAAGAAGAAGTTTTTTCAAACTCAATCTCTGCAACAGAGTTTTTGAGAGGTGCAAAAGATGTGCTGGAGATGAACAAGAGGTTGTTGAACGGTTGTTTGCCCAACTGCACACAGAGAGAAGAAAGAGAGGAAAATTATTACAAGAGACAAAGAATTGGTTCAACAAGGTCAAAGAAAATGTGAAGGAATCCTTGGTTGAGAGACATTGGATATCAATCACATTGAGCTTTTAATGAGAAGAGCTGTGAGGAGGTGATCACCTCTGCTTTGCACATTGTAAGATGCTCGTTTAGGGCTTAGGGTTTAGGAGGTCTTTTTCTTGTTGGGAGGACATGAGATCTGTGTCTTTGTCTCTGGACTCTTGCAAGTTAGTGTCTCAGCACAGATTTGTGCATTTGGAAATTGATTGGCTGCTATTTATCATCACCATGAAAACTCTCTCAGCACAATGTTGTGCATATCAAATATCTCTAAGAGCTGCAAATTGCTATACCAGGTAAGCTCCATCAAAATGCAGATACCCAACTCCTGATACTAACTCAGTAGGTCAGATAGCTTCTTCTTTCCACCATTCAGTTGGCTCTCTAAATTGCAGTCATCACAGATACTGTCCTCTTGCCTTCTCTTTAATCCTATTCCAAATAATTTCTGCAAATGTTTTCTACTCAGACATGGCAAATGCTCGGGAATGCTCTTTGGGTTTTCAGGAATTCTTATTTCCTTCAGGTACATACAGACAGGATGACACTTTAGTACCTGGCAGAGTTTGACACAATGGGAAAGAATGATTATAAGTTGGTTTTGCATGACTTGCACACTGTCTACCTTGTCTTAACCTGATTACCAATTCAGATGTGTTTGACAGATGATGCTGCTGATGTTGGAAGTTTGATAATGAGGTTCTGATTTATTGGGCCATTTCTCAATGAAGTTTGAATGGTTGTTTGCAGGAATACCAAGTGGGAGACTTCTGTTGCCACTAAGATCAATTTGACAACTTTCAGGAAAGAAATGGGTTGCTTCAAGTGCTATTTTTTGTAGAGATTTGAACCTGCTTTAGATCATTGACTGCAGTTTGAAAGGGATCTTTTGGATCTTAGTTGGTAGTTGGATCATGATGGAATCAACTGATGAAAACATGTTCCACAAATGCCTCCACTGGACGCTTTTGTAACAAGTTTCTTTTGTTTTTGCAGTCTCTTGGGGAGTTCCAACCTTGTGGGTCTACCCACCAATTCAAACTTCAGCTGCAGCAGATTCCAATTTCAAGTTAATTTGAGACCAGAAGTGTGACTTCAGAGCCTCAGCAAGACCATAACAATCATCACAAAGGTAAAAGAAAAATACTTGTCTGGAGCTCTCATGAAGCCATATATGGTCCTTCCAAAAAGGCTAATGAGAGGAATAAAAGTAGTCATTATGATGGATAGGAAATTATATGTTTCAAGTTTGATTTGTAGAAGGATTATGAGAGCACACATTTTCAAGACTTTGTCTCACAACAAAAGAGTTTTGTGCTTGATTTTTTTCTCACTTGTGCTTCCTCTTTTTATCATTTTTTTAAATTATTATTTAAGGATTTTAATAAACAATTTTTTTTGTTGTCAACTTCCTTGGACAATTGATGGAAAACATTTTCTTGGTTTGCTCACTTTGGGCAATTATTTGTTAAATGTATAGTCATTTCTTGCAAAAGCTCTTGTAAAAAATTATGCAACCTTTGATCAAAATTCATAGACAACACAAGTTGTTCAACTTACTTTGATCATTTAGCTTGAGGACTAACGTTACTTTTGATTTCTTTATATGTATTAAAGAATGACACATAAATAAGCACCTTTTTTTAATGTTGTTTTCATCTTTTCCTTCAAGCCCATGGATCGTTTCGACACTTCGTATGGTTCTTGTTGATTGACACATATTTTGGAAAGGAATGAATCCTATCCAATCTTCTCCATGTTAGTTATATTCGAAGTTTCCAAGTCAAGAGGTTTCCTTGCATGAGCCAACCAAATCAAGGATGAAGCCTAAAGCTTCATGAGAAAGAAAAACTTGGAGCCTAAAACATTCTCTTAAAAATCTTTGTATGTGTCTTTAGCTTTTTCTTCTTTGAATTTACATGTTGTACTTCTAACTTGTGCTTCTTGTCTTTTCATTTGGTTTATTTTCCTCTATTTTGGTCAAAGAGTTGTTAGAATTTTCTCTAACATTTCGAGATTGTGTATTGTGATCTGGGTGATTACCAAGTTTGATATCTAGTTTCATTACCAAATGAATAAGATATTAATTTGTATCACATTATTGAAATTGAGCTTTCCATTTTTAAAATTAAAAGAATTCTTGCAAAAATAATGTTTATTTGCTGGGTGAATAGCGTTTGGGCTTGTTTATATTTTAAAATCATCTTCACCAACACTTTCCACAACATGTTTTGGATGAAGATCATTCGAAAATTGTTCGATAGGCTTAGTTAAATGATTGTGATTCAAAAAAATTGCTTTGTATGCTAAGGATAGCAAAAGTAAGAACACAATTTAACACTTGTTCTTGATTGGTCAAATATATTCTTGATTTGCATGATTTGTAAGTAGTAAGGAAGTTTTGACTATTTACAATTCACCTTTCAATTTCACCTTTATGGGTGGATCTTGGAAAGACTAAATAAGTAATTTTGAATGTGAAAAATATTGTTGTAGGGCCAAATGCCATATATGGTTGGAGTTGCTCTAAGTCTTAAACTTTTTGAGCTTGAAAAAACCTTTGTGCTTTCTTTTGTTATAAGTGATTGATGATTATGGAAAGGGCTGTGAAATATGACTTCTTCTTGATTCTTCTGGTTTAATATTGCGAGGCAACTATTAAATAAGTACATCAAATTTGTGTGTGATTAATGGCATTTTTTGCAATTGTCCAATAAGAACTAGAACTACGGTAGTATGTCCTTATAATTCATGTTCTTGCCGCTTAGCTTAGGCCAAAATAGGTGATGAACACAATCGGGAATAGAAATTGTGCTTAGCAAATGAGGAATTGCAACATGCACCCAAAAGAGCCAAAAATATATATTTTTTGGGGGGTAGTGGGGGTGGTGTTGGATTTTTGAATTTTAGTTATTCCCATTGTGTTCTCATCAAGTTCTCAATGTGTTCATCAATATTTTCCCAATAGTATTTCACTTTGTCACATATGCTTTGCCCAACATTGTCCTCTTGGAACCTATATATCTGAACAAAATTTGGGATTAATAGGTGAACAAATATTGTGACTTCTGTGTTTCTATGTTTGGATTGAACACTTTCATATTGAGAAGTCTCCAAAAAAAATTATTTTTTTGTAATGTGCCAATCAAAGAAGCTCATTGCAAAAAAGAACTCCGAATGCCCTCAACTAATTAAACTGGATCACAAGGACATCACAATAATGTTCAACAAGACCAATGTCAATAACAATGTTGAAGGAGGTGAAGGATGAACGGTAAATGGTCATAAAACAGTTTTCTGTTGAGTTCCAGTTCTCTAGCTAACCATGGTGATTAGCTCAGTTGCTTTTGTTTTTCTACCTACCTGCTAACAACCCACAAGCAGGTTGTCGGTAGGTAGGTAATAAAAACAGCCCTTACATATGTATAAACCATCTACTTACTTAGTAGTTACCTATTTTCTTACTTGTCTACCCATATATGAGACATATTTTCTACAGAATTGTTACCTAGGTGAAACCAAATATTAACTCAGTTGAGGTTCATCCACAACTGAGTAATAACAGGGGCATCCAGTGGATGGTGCGCTGATGGGTGCTGGTTGAGGAGAAGGCCTTGAGCGCTTTCCACAAAGGCCACATCACCCCATCCTCATTGTTATTTTCTTTTCCATTATTGGAATTTTTCATCCATTTTTTGGATGTATTTTTAAATTTCATCTCTGTGTCCTTTGTCATTGATGTGATGCATTTAATAATGTGATGCCACCAATTACCTTGTGCTTCTTTTCCTTTTGAGGTAGAACTCCACTTTTACCATCCATCCATGTTTCAAATGGCATCCAAATTAAATCCAATTTGCATGTGCTTTTTGAGCACCCAATCAATAATCTTTGGTTTATTTAGATTTAGGGTTTCCTTATATTATTTGCAGGAAAATGCAACTAATCCCAATTTAATATTTTTGGAAAAATGGAATCCTAATTAAAATAAGGAGTTAACAATGCTTAAAATGTAGCACTCAACAAACTTCGTCCCCCACTATTCGTGCCCCTTGTCATTAGCCTAGGCCAAAAATGGTGACCAACAAAATTTGGAATAGAAATCTCACCCAACCAATGACATGAGGCCAAGTTCTTTTTTCCCAATTGGGGGCTGAGGATGGTGAGATCATTTTTGGAATTTGATGTGCCCAACTTTGTTCCATATGATTCCATCATGTTCTCACCAAGTTCTCAATGGTTATTTATTATGTTATCAATGAGTTCCCTATAGGTTCTCAATGTTTTCACAATAGCCCCATACATTATCCCATAATCCTTTGCTGGAAAATTCTCCTCTTTGTAATTGATGATGAAACCTTGCCAAACTTTATAAAAGGAAAGCCACCCAAGAAAGGGAGAGAAAAAGAAACAAGGGGGCAAGGACCAAAGTCCAGGCAAATAAACAGCCTAAAAATTTGGTGGTGATGGGCCAATCAAAGAGGTCCATTACCTAAAAATATATATAGAATTTTGGTGGTCTCCATAAAGTACTCTGCAACATTACCTAGGTCTCTCCCTAAGGATTCAGGAGGGAGAGAAGTTTGGGGGGGGGGGGGGGGGGGGAATAGCCAAAGTGGCAAATCATCCATTAAAAGATAGCCAAATTTGGCCATATAATCAGATAAGAAAGTGAGAAATAACAACTTCTATATTTTTGGCCTACCTACTAGAAATCATATTTTCAAGTCGAAATTTGGCCCAAAAAAATCGCTACTAAAAAAATTACTGGGATAGGCTAGCCAATAAAACATTACAAATTTACAATAAGAAGAAAAACAGGTGCAAAATATGTAGTAACAATTGTCACGTTACTAGAAACTACCCATCCATTCATTCAATCATTCATTCATTCATTACCACAAACTACCCACACATTCATTCACTACCACAAACTACCCATTCATTCATTCATTACTAGAAACTACCCATTCGTTCGTTCATTCATTATCCACACACGTGCGGGAGGTGCGGCCCTAGGGTTTGGTGAGACAGAGAACAGCGGCGGAGTGGCCCCTCCCCTCCCGAGAGTGTTCGGGGGGCCCCCAAGAGATTAGGGTTTTTGCTGCACCACAGCCCATCGCCTGCAACAACGCCATCGCTGCTCGCTCTCGTGCGCACTGGACACTTGTGCCACAATTGGGTGGGGAATTGCGAGTGGCGGAGGGTTTCGAGGATTGAGGATTTTGTGAAGCAATTGGTAGTGTGCGAGAGAAAGAAAGAGTGAGAGAGGGAGTGTGTGTGTGTGTGTGTGTGTGTGTGTGTGTGGAGATAGGGGAGATGGCGGGTCTGGAAGGAGCTCATGCAGATGAGGGATATGCGAACACGGGAGGACCCAAGGACGGGCCAGTGCTGACCATGATGAGTAAGCGGCTGAGGGGATTGCGGAAGAAGTATAACCGGATCTTGCAGATCGAGGAGAGCAAGGTGCAAGGGAAAACGGTGAACAAGGAACAGGAGGATGTGTTGAAGACCAAGATTGCCATAGCTGCGCTCATCGATGAGTATGAGAAGCTGCGGCAGCCTTTACTGCTGGCCGTGAAGGAAGAAGTGGCGGAGCGCGAGAAGGAACTCATGGCTGCTACTCTTGGGAGACGGGAGGAGGACGACAGCGGCTGTGAAGCGGATTTGGGCGAGGCTGCTGCTGCAGTGCCTGCTGTTACTTCTGGGCAGTTGGAGACTATGGGCGGAAGTAACAGTAGCAACGGAGGTGGAGGAGCAGAAGCTGTGGGGACTGATAAGGAAGTTGAAGGAGGTGGTGGCGATGGCGACTACGGGAATGGAGGAGGAGGAGGTTCTGCTGCGGGTTCGGATCTTTTGCAGTCGTCGCGAGATGTGTCGGCTCCCGAGAATGTAGAAAGATCCGACAGCGAGCAAGGGAAGACTGCGGTGGTGGAGGATGAGGACAAGGAGACGATTCTCAGAGAGTACGAGCAATACTCCAGCTCGGGGACTACGACTACTGCTGCTGCTGCTGAGAGTGCGTGGCTGCAGCAGAAAGTGGAGAGGCGATTCTCGGATGGCGATGTCGCAGAGTTGTTGAAGCTTCTGTACTTCGCACATTTGTTTGATGTCAGGTCGCAGGCGGATGCACCATCGCTGGTATGGACCAAGGTGCATGAGAGAAGCTCCTGTCTCTCTTATGATTTCGTAACGGATGATGCCACCACTCCTTTGATAGAAGGAGACTTGGATATGCTCTCCTTCTTTGGATCCATGCTTACCTCTCGTCCTCCCAATGTCACCTTGTCTCATCGGGATGCTCTGCAACGCTGCATTGAGCATGCACACAATTGGTTACTGAGCTCGGATCGGGTCATCCATTCTGATGCTCAAATATCTTGTATCCTTTCTTCTCTTGAGAAAAAAAAATCTAGGGTTTAAGCTTTTGCTTGTCGAGATTTCTAAGTTCTGCTGATTATGTAGGATGCATGCCAGAATTTCTCTGTTGTGATGGGTGTGTACATTGTATAAGGATGGGGTTCCTTGACCAGAGAGTTTCTGTATCAGACTTGCACTTAAGGGAGAGGTTGAACAGGATTCTTTCGTCGGAGTATTTCACAATGACGCCAGAGCTCCAAACTGTAAGTCAGCAGACAGCTGCTGCTGCTGCTGCTGCAGCAACAGCAGCTGGCCAGTATCTGACCTCAAAGGAGTTGGACCACAATGATGGAGCTGCTGCTTACTATGCCCAGCCGGAGCAGCACCAGCCAGCAGGCACTCAGATGTATGAGTACAGAATGGTAGGGACCAACAGAGCCATGCCCTCTTCAAATCCCAATCCGTATCCTCTTGAAACTTCTGGCTCGCAAGCTTTCAAGATGCCTCAGTTTGGGAGTCACGAGGAGACCTACATTGGGAACCCAGATGATGCAGAAGAAGAGCAGCAGCAATCTGTTGAACAGCCAGATGCAGCTGCAACAGCAGCAGCAGGAGGAGGAGTAGGTGACAGTCAGCCACAACCTCCAGCTCAATCTCACCACCAACACTATGCTCACCATGCTCACCATCCGCAGGTTCAGATGGGAGGGGCACCAAGGAGTGCTGGGGCGGGTTACCAACAGGGTCATCCAGGAGCTGGAGCTCCAGCAAGGGGGGGGCGGGGTATGCCTGGTGGATATCAAGGGACAGGAGCTCGATCAGCTGGCCGTGGTGGCTATCCCGGTCGAAGCAGTCGAGGAGGACGGGGGGGTATGTATACAAATGGTGGGCGCAATGCTCAATTCTATGACCAGTCCGGGAGTTTTCATCCTCAACCTAACCACTATGGAGGAAGAGGAGGCCGCAGTGGTGGTGGGGGCCGAGGTGGCAGTGGCATGATTTACAATGGACATGCAAACGGTGTTGCTGCTCCTTCAACCCCAGCCACTCCTGCTGTTGCCACAGGCTCAGCATGAAGAACATGGATGGACTAGGAAAAGGAAAAAGCCCTGGTGGGATTGCAGTTTTTTGGATTATTGTTATGAGTTATGTGGCTTCTTCTTCTTCTGAGTTGGAAGATGGTGGGTTAACACACCTCCCTCGATTGTTAACCTCTTTTTTGTTGGGTGCTGTTTTCTGACATTCATTTCCTAAAACCCCCCATTGTAAACGCTGACCAGTGCTTTCTTCTGGATTCTCCAAAGGATTAACATTCAAACCTATTTGCACGTAACATGAAATAGGTTAATGTTACCTTCACCTTGCTACAGGTTTCTCATGTCTTTCCCTCTGTACTATACTAGAGGTTTCACAGCATATCATTTCCCTGTGATTATTAGGTCAAATCTCCCAGTGCAGCAGTTTCAGCAGCTATGGTATGTTGCAGTGGAAGCCAGCCAGAAAGAAACCTTTTCAATGCATTGTAACTGGCTGTTTTCTCATTTCCTTTCTGCATGTAGAATGAGACCCTGGAGTAGATATTGGCCTAGAGCTGTGAGACTCCTGTGCCATGTTGAATCGAAAAGTGGCAGAAAACAGCAGAATTGTCATTTGGGCATGTTAGAGTCCAACACTCAAAGCAGCCCACCACACTATTTTTGTTTTGTACCAGATTGGTGTACATGGATGAAGTCAAAGTTGCATTATGTCCAGTGCAGATTATATTTAAGGACCAAGAACTGTGCACCCTGCAGGTTGCTGGGTCAGGCTTGATTTTTGTCTGCCCCATACATCCCCACATTGAGGGATGGGAGGCATGGCCCCTCTTACTTTATTCACATTGACTGATTCGTAGCTTGATTGGTTCTTTTCCAAATGGGAAGTGGTTCACTTGCCACTCTAACCATCCTTGTGAGCAACAATTGGCAAATATTGTTGTGGCTGTATTGAATTGCTGTCCAATCTGAATTCCCAGGTCTCTGCAACTGCCCTGCTGTGTACCACAGGGTTCTTTTAGTCATAGAAGTATACAAGGACAGAGAGGACAGACTCAGAAACCAGACATTTCAACAATCAAGCAGGAGGGTCACACACAACCCTCACATGGACCTGGAGGACTATTTGTTCCAGCAACTGATTATGGGGGATTGTAAAAGGTCACAACTGTTTCATGGGGTTAGGGGCTAATTAGGTTTTAGACTAGATTGAGCCTAGTGTGAATTTTAGAGCCTGCCTGTGGGTTGGAGTTGATGCAACTGAGGTAAGGAGCTTCTGTTCAAGAAAGAAAAGATGCAATATTGTACACAGAATTTGTGCTCTGATTTGAATAATGGGATGTGGAGTTGCTGACTTGTGTAAGATATTTTGCTGTTCTGCTGGAGAATCACATGATTGGGTGTGTGAAATGTATGTGAAGAATATCTGCAGTGGTAAGATGTTGATGCTTGTAATTGTCTGAATGACTTCTAGCAGAAAAACAGCAAGATTGGGGGGCTGGGTGTAGTGCTGTTGCAGATGAGAAGAGTGAGATGCTGATATGGAAACTGAGAAGGTGAGCAATCCATTGTCATGAAAGATCACAGAACTGCTGGTGCAGAGATATCAAGAACAAAGACAACAAGAGGACAAGGTACTGTCTTTTATCTCCTAATCTCTCAGTCTTAAATTCATAACTGTGAACCCATTTGGGGACCATCAACACCAGTGCACCAAGTGTACCAGGGGAAGAGGTTCTCAGTTATGTTTGCTCCATTAAGGTTTTAGGGTCACACTTCTCTTTTGCTTCTTAAATAAGTGCAATCTATTAACATAGCACCAGCTTGCTTTCCTTTAATCTGTTTTGCTTCTTTGTTTGTGTTTGGTTTTTTTATCTTCTTTGGGCAAGCTAGCATCATGGGGAATCCTCCTCCCATTACCTCTGGACATGGAAAAGAAACTAGGTATGTTGGTTAATACACAGCTCTTGCATCCTGGATCTTTGCATCCAGTGCTCTTATGATAGAATCCAGGTGCAATGTCTTGCCAACAGGCCAGCCATGACACTGATTTTTCCCTGATGTGTTAAAAAGTGTCAGATTATGTTGCTGTAAACCTTACTGCTGTGATGCTCTTTTCTAGAACATTGCTGCTCTTTCCATTGTGTTCTAGAAATAGAACTTAAGATGCTGAAAGGTGCTGCATGTGTAAGTTGATGAGATTTTCATACCTGTCCCATATTGTCTTCTTCACAAATGGACCACACCCAGTAGTCCTTGCAATTCCTGCAGCCCCCCATCATTCCCACAATGGCCCCCAATCTCCACAACAACAATTTGAAAGCAACGCGACTACAAGTGCAGGCATAACCTTTTGGGTATTGCTCATGGATTTTCAGACCATCACCTTGATCATGAATAGCACTGATCATGAACTGCTATGACTTACCCACTGGCTTCATCAACTCCCCCACTGATTGTGAACTGCCATGACTTACCCACTGACTTCATCAACTTGCCCACTGATCGCGAACTGCCATGACTTACCCACCGACTTCATCAACTCCCCCACTGGTCATGAACTGCCATGATTTACCCACTGACTTCATCAACTCCCCCACTGGTTGTGAACTGCCATGACTTACCCACTGACTTCATCAGCTTCTCACAGAGGTTTTAGATACATAGTAATCTGGACTAAATTTCAAGCAAACCATTTACAAAGTCTGCATCCTGAGTTTCTGTCACATTTCCAAAGCAACAGGAAGAAAAGCAATGTCCCTAGACTAGGCGCATATGAGTCCATGTGGTCAATGAGACATTCTTGCATGTCATGATGATTTTGTATAGGGCAAGGGTCTACCCCAAACCCTAAACCCACCTAAAGAAATGTTGGGATTTTCTTCCCAGCTTCTTCCTTTTTTGGGGGAAAAACAGGACAGTTTACAAATTTGTAAAGCCTGTTGATCAGTGGGATTTTATGTTTTACATGGGTTGTAAGATCCCGCCCAAGGTTACGCATGAGAAGTGATGAGAAATTACACTGCAAAAATTTTGATGGTTCTTTATGTTGTTGCATGATATATGTAGATATCATATATATATGCACATTCAACAAAGCCTTTCTGTTAGCATGAGTAATCCTAGTGGGTCAGGGCCAGTTTTGGGTGGGTACATGGTTTGGCAAGTGAGAATTGTCAGCTTTGGTTCCAATTAGTAAAATCTGAATTGAAACTAGGTCTGATTTCTGAGAATTAGGTCTGGTTTTTGGAACCAGGTTTGCAACTGGAACCAAGTTCTCTCTTTTCTAAAAGAACCAGAACCAGGATCCTGGGTTTTTAAAGAATTGAATCAGGAATTTTTGAAAAAAAAAAAGGACTAGAACCAGGGGCTAACAAGAGGTTAACCAGCAGATTATTGCTGGTTTTGGTCCAGGTTAACCAGAACGAGGTTTGATTTTTAGAACTGGAACCAGAACCAAAATTGGGATGTTTTTATTTTAGAAGCTGTAACCCGAACCGGAACTGGATTTTTATTTTTATTTTTTAATAACCAGGCCCAGAATTGCATTAATTTATTTTTAAACCCAAAACCAAAGGTTCTTTTTAAACATCAAGAACCACCCAACACTGGTCAGGACAAATGTAGATTTCACGGGTTCGGATCAGGCAGCATTCAAGCAATTTCTAATTTTGTTCCTGGCATCTTCCCAGAATCAAAACAATGTTTGTTAATACTTTTGATGTTTGCTCTCAAAGTTTTGTGCACTCTTCTACCATGAAATCCTGGTGAACTCCATTCATCAAAGCACTCAGCAAGGGGAGAAAAAAAGAAACAAAGAGAGAGGACTCAAGTCTGAGCCCAAAAAAAAAAAGAGCTCAAAGTTGGTTGCAAAAGGCACAAAAACAAATCATGTTCCAGAGCCCCCACTAATCACAAGAAGCATATCTGAAAGATAGAAGGGTGGGAAACCTGAAAGAGCAATGAGCCTACAAGAGCCCTTTTCTTATTCAGATTGACGCAATGTAATCCACCCCGGCTTGCAGTGGTCTCTCTATTATTCCAGTAATTCAAATTGTCATTCTCTTATTAGTCGACAGATTGTTTGCTTTCGACTGTAATTTAAAACTAGACATACTACTACTATTCTTTGATCTTCGCAACTCCCATACCTTCTTTCATTGATGCAACCATTGCATGCAAATTCAGTCAGATAACAGATTCTTGTCACTTGGCATCACCAACATGTTATGCCCACGCACCTCCAGTTTTCACTTGGTTGCCAACTCCATGTTACCATTGACTCAGATAGAGAAAATCGGGTAAAATTGAATTCAAATAATTAAAATTATGTCATATCAAGCAAGTAAGAATATTGGATATTATAGAATTGTCCTTTTGAGTCCTTCAAAATAAATATGTGAGTTGTTTTAACTACAAATTATTAAAATGAATTCATTAAATAATGCAATTGACATCAAAATTTTCCATCAATGTTTAGCAATGTTCATTGGATGCATTTGATTAAATTAAAAATCAATATGAAGATTTTGAACTTACATAAGTCTTTTGTTAGGGTTGCAAGGAAAATGAATTTTTTTTTTAACATGGTTGATTGTTTGTATTCATTATGTTTGAAATTAGTAGCCCTAAGTGTTGGTCACATGCATAGGAACTAATCATGCAAAAACTATCAAAGCTATCCATAGAAGCTTATTGAAACATTTTTTGCATTTTTTTTGTGTGTTTTGAACAAAAGTACTGATGCATAGTGCATATGAAATATCATCACCAACATACAAATTATTTTAATTTTAATTATTCATTTTTTCTCACTTAAATTTGTCTCATACAAATTCTATTTTTTATGGAGAGTGAAGTTAGACTTGTAATCCTATTTTTTTAAACTAATACCCCAACTATGAATGTGCCCACCTACATGCTTAAGAAACAACAAAAATTAGTATTTGATTACATTGGTAATGCAAACTTGTATTAAAAAAATTGTAAGCAAGTTCAATTTGAACAAGCTTAATTTTCACAATGAAGTCCAATTTTAGTTTTGGTTATAAGTCTAATTACACATCACATGTCACATTTAGAATGTAAGTCACTAAGCAGGGAAACTTATAAAAGCAAAATTTGCATGAAATAGAGACCAAGAATAACCTATAACCATTGTGGTCCTAGTGGTAAGAAGCTAGATACTCTTATGGCATGTTATACTTATGGGGGTGATTTATCAACATAATGTTGTCCATGACATCTTGTAAAACATTGAATCTAAATGTGGTAAACTCGAATTGATAAAACCTTGAAACAATATTCACACATAAATAAGCTTAAATTTTTAAGAAGCATTCAAATTCAACAAATTATAATCAAGAATACCTTAAAGCATAGCATAAGATGCTTACCTTCACCACTAATACAAGAACATTCAACTATTCGAGTTTGTTTGACAATGTCAAAGTTTAGATGTCTTTTTGTTCACATGATTCTACAATTGAATACTCTAACTTATTATACTTCTATGAGTCATTATTAAAATTGTGCCATCCATAACATCCTACAAAACATTAATTCAAACATGATAAAGTAGAATAGACAACATTTTGAAGCAATAGTCACACAAAAACAAAGCTTAAATTGATAAAAATAATAGATGTCATTCTTTTCCACTAACATAAGAATACTCAATTGTTCACATTTGCATGACAATCTCAAAGTTTTGAAGTCTTTGTTAATGGGTAAGTTTTCTAGTTTATTTAACCTAGAGGGCCTAGCTCCTAATAATTTATTTAATTACCAGTGGTAAGTGTAAACTTACCATCTCCTAATTACTAGGGGATGAAGCTCATAGGTTAATTAGTCCTTGAAGATAGGGTGGTAAGCAAATGGTTTGCCACCATTTAGGGACTTGTGAAGGAGATTTGAATAAGCTCTATATTTTGGAGGAGAAGATGAGGTGCCATTGTAGCTTATGGGTGGTGGGGAACCTTGTTGGTTCCTCATTCTTTCTTGTGGTCTTCTTGGATTTTAGGAGGAATGAAGAAGAAGGATGTACCTTTGTTTGGTTGGAATACAATTGGGGGATATTTCATGGAGATTGGGGCATGTTATGTATTTTCTTTCTTGATTTGCCTTTCCTTTCCTATTTACAAGTAAATGTGATTCTTTCTTGTTTGATGTAAAAGACTATAACTCTTAGTTTTTTTTTCCCTTATTCTTTTTCTTAGTAAGTAACCATTAAACGATAATTGCAACAACATTGTAGGCATATATAATGGAAGGTAATAGCTCCGAATGGTGAAGGCAATCCAAAAAATCTTTTTCTTCACATGATTTTGAAACCAAACACTTTGATATGCCTTACTTACCAAAACAATTATCAAAGTTGTGACATTCACAACATTATACAAAATGTTAATTAAAGCACAATAAATAAGAATCAACAATAACCAGAACATCAATCATAGAAAAAAGTCTAAATTCATAAGAAAAAATAAGACATGTCAACATTGTTTGCCAATTTAAAAACATTTAGTTGTTCAAGCTTGTTTGACAAAAGACCAAGGTTTTGATGTCTTATGCTTCATAGGATTTTGACATGATTTGATGGTTTTTGGCAATGATAATGGGAGTACTCAATAATGAAATCACCAACAACAAGGCCTCCATTGGTACCAATTTTTAAATTGAAAGGGAAATACATAATTTTTGACAAGATTAGCAAAAATCTTAGATTTCAAAAACATGATAATGGAGAACAAAACAAATAAACAATATGGAAGGTGACTTTAGAAGACTTGACTTCAAAACCATTGCAAATGTTTTTGTTTAGGTAAATTATGTTTTTAAGGAAGACATGTAAGAGCCATTGAAGTCTAAATATCATGTAGTCCATATTGGTGGTTGGTTTGCATGGTCCAATGTAGAAAGAATGGTCAACATCCATTGTTAAATTTTGATTTTCCATGATCAAATTCTTCAAGACCTCATCTAAACCACAATAACAAAGTAGGAAGATGTCAAAGAATTTCTTTGTTTGAATATCATCAAATTACAACCTTTATTGAACTACTTAAAAACCCTTTAATCAAAAAAACATTCACATCTACTTAATATGTAGTCATTGCAAAAAATAATGCAATGCAACATGAAAACCAACATAGTTAAGTACCCAACAAAGATGCGAAAAATAGAAAACAACACACTAAGTTTGAAGAGATTAGGGTCAAAACACACTAGAGTAAACCAAAAATGATAGTTGAAAGTACATTTTGAAAATGCATAACCAATGTATTTTGAGCCCAATGAACCCCAATTTGACCTAAATTTTTTTAAAATTAGATGATTTTGAAGTTAACATATTTTTCCATATACCTTTTTAAATATCTTTAATGAAGACAAGTCTTGGACAAAATTAGTTTATGTAAGTAGATCGACTTTGCAAAATATGAAAACTTTGAAAGCTTCAACTATAATTAAACAATTAAGAAAATCTTTACTTGCTATATTTTTTGACCTTAATTGTTGTAACCCTTTGAAATTACATGCTTAAAAATTTGAATAATTTTCATAAAATGGTTATAAGTTATAATCCATAAGTGGGTGAGAACCCTTGGGATATGCAAATTATAAAGTCCATCATTGATTGAATGTTGATGATTAATGTTTCAATAACTTGAATCATTTTGCTACATGAACCCATCCTTGGGTGGTACCACTAGGAACCACTTCAAGGAATGGTTAAGGAACCAAAAACAACCAAAATGTTTTTTGGGCCCTTTAAACAATTATAAATTATTATTTTTTCATGTTTATCAATTGCATGCTCTAATATATGGCTTGAAGTCTATTTGGGAATTTTTTAAATTGGAAAATCTTAAATTTCTATATTCCTAATTAAAATGGCCCCTTGAAAAATCGACATCCTCAACTTTGGAAATTCATAACTAAATCATATTTAATCAATTAATTGCCAAATAAAAACCTACAAATAAAATGACTTCCAAATTACCTTTAGAAAAATTCATTAAAAAATCATAAATCATGTTCAAATTTTGTGTTCCTAACCAAAAAGTTAAAAGAAAAAGATAGGCGTTACATTCCTAATTTTTTTTTTTTAATGCAATGATTGTGAACATCAAAATACACAATTTTTTTATATTATTGAAATTTCAAAATTCTATGGAACCTAATAAATTTATTCAAAAAAATTTTATGAAAATGTTCATTTAAGTGTTCCTTATGATTTTTCAAAGTTTGATGGGTCCAAAAAAATCAAGGTATGACTTTCCTAATGGTACCACCCACAGACATGACCGCCTTGCTACATTTGTGTTCTATGAAATAATACTTGTTAGACTTAGAAAAATGAGCATTGTGACCAAGCCATAAAAGTTCAACATAATGTGAAAAATTTGAAAAAAAATCAAAACTTCAAATATTAAACAATTGAAAAAGAAACAAACCATTGAACTCTTAGGATCAAATTTTAGATTTGTTATGCTTAGAATATATATGAAGACAAGAAAATTATAAAAAAATTGTGATTGGGTTGTATTCATATTCAGGTCAAAATGAGATCGAAGGAACCACAAACGTTGCTGTACATTAGTCTTGCATGTCCTTTCTCCCCAAAATATTTTTTTCATACGAATGAATTTTTGGTTGATTTTTTTTGCAACTTGTTATGAAAAATTATTTAAATTGCCCCAATAAGTCAAAAAAAAATCTTATTCATTTTTTAATAAATATGAAATTTGTAAAAATGTATAGATTCCTTGCAAATCTATGTTTCATCTTGAAAAATGATTTTAATTTGAAATCGTACCAAAAAAATATTAAAAGTTTTATTTAATGTAATATATAAAAAAAAAATTAATATATCATGTACATTACACCCCATTTATATGTGGTAAAACACTCTTGAAGTTTTGAAATTTTGAATTTTCAAACGTACATACTTTGAATTTTCAAAGTTTTAGAATTCCACATTTTTAAAATTGTGAATGTTTTTTAGTGTGTCTAATATTTTATTATCATCTCATTTTTTTTACTGTTATTTTATTTCTATTATATGAGTCCATTGAAAGTCCTTTGAAAGTATGTTGTAAAAATGTCATTTTTTAATGACAAAACTTTTCACTTCCAAAAGTCTTTAATTAAACCAAAACTTAAAATTGGATCAAATGGATTTTTAATTTGAGTTTCTTGACATTCAAGTGTGTTAAAAAGGAATAATGTGCCATGATTACCATGGTTTCAAATGGCAATAAAATAAAAATAAAAATCTCCAGTTTTTTATGACAAAATATGACATCTGACACCTTTTATGGCTCCTTTTACTATGTTTTGACCCATTCGTCCAAAATTGTGAGGCTCGCACATTCCTAAAACCTCCTTGGAGAACTTAAGGAATACATTTAAAGATTTTGTGAAAAAAATTAATTAATTTTGGATGCATCTACTATTGTTGCCTTAATAAACTAACAAGATTGTGTTATGGTCTTCTATGTGAGTGTCTTGGCCTTTGTCTTTGTGAACACCACAATGGGAGTTGATAGGAATTGGATTCATGAAGCTATCAAGATTTAAGTCATGCAGAATGGTTGATGTTTTTGGCAAGGAACCTAAGAAATGCCCAATGTAGTGACAATGATGATGATGGAGGGGTGTAAATTCTTTACGATGTACCAAAATCTTGTCACAATGTCAACCTTTTTTGTGTTTTTTACCTAGTTCTTTTTTACTATGTAAAGACACATTTATGGATGATTATGATGGAATCTAAAATTGTAAGTCTAAAATATAGTCCTTTTGAAATTTTTGACAATTTTTGATTCATTATTTTTTATGGGGATCAAAATATAGGGTAAAAAAAGATTGTAATATAGACTCATCATGCGTGGTACACCTTAAAGGATTTTCATCTAGAGCATTATGGATTGATTTCTTACATTCAATGCCTTTCATCCTTTTTAAACTCCAACGCCCCTTCAAAAAGTATGCTTACAACACCTCATCCTCCAATAATTCAGTGCACGAATCAAAGCAAACATTCCCACCAATCCATTTGAAGAACTAAAACCAAACTCATATAAGCAAGAAAGCTCACATTCTAAATCTATGGAAACAAAACGCCTTTCCTCTCCCATCTCCATGAATGCACAACCTGTAATCATAAAACACACAAAACAACATGTTATTCCTAACTTCATATGGTTATAGTGCACATTGCAATCACTATGCTCCATCAACTACCAGTTTAGGGCATTCCTTTGGCAACTTTTTCATTTTAGAGCTTTTTTTAGGTCACAGCACCACCTAAAGTTCTACAAATCATCTTTGAACTTTAATAGCAACATAATAACATACAAGGAATGTTTTGAATGTTTGAGAACAAATCTTTGTAATGTTCGATGGTTTGTTTGTTTTTTAGTTCTTGATCCCTTTTACTTTGGGGGGATGTAACTTTCTCATTTGTAATCTGTTTTTGACAATTTTAATGTGTCAAATGTGCTAAGAGGAGGGGTTCAAGTTTTGTTTGAACATTAGAAACAACATAGCCCTCCCCTTGAATCTGGCCTGCCTTGAACGCTTAAATGTTCATTCATTGGCCGGTCTACCTTAATTACTATTTAAGTTGCCAAGGTATTAGAATACAAAGCATTGGTTGACACTACCACTATACTACTCTTGGGTTGCACACATGAAGGAATAAGTGCAATGGACTGCATAAGAAGCAGATATGCCTGCGATCTTCCACAAAACCTGGCAAGCAGAATGACGCACTCCCAAGTTCCTAGTTAGACCCAAAGTGGGCCTCAGTTGTTCAAATAACGAAATTGTGAAGAACTCGGGGCACGCTACCAACTCTCAGCAGTAGAAGGGGTAGAGGGGCGTGCTAAAGCTCCGAAATGGGACTAGGAAAAGTGACAAGCTTTACTTACTTACTTGAACCTGCATCAAACCAACCAACAAGTTGGTTAGTTCATTTTTTGGAGCACCTTTAGTGTTAGGACAAGCCACGGGCAACTCTGGACTCACAAGACTCACCACGGCCCAAACTCGGGGGAAGCCACCACCTTCCCCCATATATTTTTCTTTGTGCCTTTCCACGACACCCACATCCGAATGGCTTTTTGTCCCAGGACTCCCAAGGAGGAGTCCCAAAACTGTCCCGGTTTGGATTCTCGAGACTTTGCAAGGTCATAACTCTTTGCTCAAACCTCTAATTGGGATGAGGTCTGAAGAAAACTTGTAGCTCTCCTTGAAAGCTTTCCAACAGTGTGTCACACTCCACCTGCACGCATTGGGGTCGAGTCGATTCTTGACTTTTAGTGGTCGGGAATCAAACTACCAATTTGACTCCCGGCTCTTCTTTTTGCCATAACGTGTGCTGTAGATGTCCCATGTGAGCCCATTTTCGACATCTACACTTCGATAACTTTCCAATGATATAAGGAACACCCCAATGCAAGATTTTTTGACCCTTGCAATTGAACTCTGAAGTTTTGGGAGTCCCGAAGGACTCCCAAGTCCCCATTTCGAGAGTGTGAGTTTCATCCTCACACTCCCTCAAGGTAGGGTTGCGACACTGAAAATTTCGACTTTCTGCTTTGTTACACATGGTGGACGTCTACCTGTAACTATCCCTATAATTCCATTTCCAGCCCGCCCACAAATTGTAACACTTTGTGTAGCACTCTACTTGAGTCTCTCATGAGTCTCACGTTCACCTTCGTGCTCACCTACCTATCCTCCATAGCCATGGGAACAAAAGGATTTTGATGGGAACAAGAGGAATTGTTTGGGAACTTGATGAGAACAAAAGGGTATTGATGGGAACAAGAGGAATTTGATGAGAATTTTTTGGGAGTTTGATGGGAGCAAAAAGAATTTGATTAAAACTTTTTGGGAACAAAAGGATTTTGATTGGTTATTGATGGGAACAAGAGGAATTTGATGGGAATTGTTTGGGAACTTGATGAGAACAAAAGGATTTTGATGGGAACAAGAGGATTTGATGGGAAATCAAGCCCCCACCCCTTCAAAAAGATTTAAAAAATCCTCTTGGGGGCAAATTCATGGACTCATTAGCATTCATTGCTGGTGTTGATTCGTTTGTTGCATCAAATGAATATTTTGGTGAATAATGTTCATAGACCTAATTGGAGCATTGTTTTTTTTTCCCAAAATTGTACCTATTAGTTGTACTAGTTGTACGATTATGTTACTGCTAGCTAATTAAAGGTAATTAAAAAATAGCTATCGTTTTTGTTTTAAGTGCTTACATGGATTTACACATCAATTGAAATGCCATGGTTGTTGTATTTTTATTGGTGTTGTTTTCTCTTAGTTGCCATGTTGTCATGGTCAAATGGATTGTAGTTTCATTTCATATTGCCACTTCAGTCTAAATGGAAGATGATGTTGCAAACATCACCAAGCCTTTGTCCTAGTGTTTAAGCTTTTCAGGCTTATGGTAGGGATCCTTGATCTCACCTCAATTGCAACAAAGTTAAGAAGGACAAATTTTTAGGTCGATTTATGAGATTGGTATTGAAAGGTTAAAATGCCAAGTATTGCAAGGTTTTTTTGCCCTAGATTAAAAATCATTGATCGGTGGAATGAAGGTTATGAAGATGGACCTAATTAAGGCCCTCCATTATATTAATGTACAACATTAGTGTTAGTAGGACTTGAAATCTCCACAATGTAAAAGAAAGAGATTTGGAAAACATAGAAACAATTAATAAGGGGAAGTCAAAAGAACTGCAGTCGTGCCCAACAAACTTTTTAGCATTTAACTTGGAGAGCTAAAATTCCCATGTATGTTCCGTGTACCTTTAGCACACTTTTGATACAATGAAATTAATCATGTTTCTAAATATCTTTGTTAGATGTGTTTTGTATATGGACTTTATGCTAAACATGACCAAGTTACATGAATAGGAAAAGGGTTATATTACTATATTGTCTTTTTATTCTTGAACAATCATGTTTCAAGAGTTTTTCTTATTTGCAAATATTATGGCAAGTAGTTGTTAGATGGGTTTGAACATATTCTTCTGCCAATTTTTTCCTTGTTTATGTGATTTACTTTTCTGGAATTGGTTATAACTTTCTATCAATTTGGTGGAGCAATTGAATTGGAGAAGCAAATATCATCTTCATTATACCTTATCAATTCATCTAAAGACTATGTGGCTTTTAAGGTTGGTAACTAATATACTCCCTAACCCAATATTTTATCCTTTTTCATGACCTATGTTAGATGCAATTTTACATTAGATTGTTATATTAGATTTACTATCTAGATATTAGCTCTAGCAACTTTTATGAATGATTGTGTGTGTTAATGAGGTAGGATGAGTATGTGATTTTGGATGAACAAGGCAGTTAAGATAAAAACTAATTAGGGAATTTTGTTAATTTGAATTTTGAATTTTTATTGTTTTGATCACAATGATGTGATTTGGGATAGTTCAAAAGGTTAAAGTTCTAGAGAATAGGAGGAGGAGATGAGACACAAAGTTTAGAGAAGAATAGGAGGAAATGTGGGTACTTGTAGTAGAAAACCATAGATTTTATTTTGATGTAGCACAAATTTTAAATGTTTTTTTGGATTTTTTTCAACAAAACATGGGATTATGATGTAATTAGGATTCATGTTTTCAATAATACAAATAAGCACAAAATTTTACAGTGAATTCTATGTTCATATTTTGTGCGAATTTTCTATAGTATCATATTATGATGAAATGAACTATAATGTCATTTCTAGAGTTTTTTACAATGTACTCTGAAGTGTAGATTTTGGTATATGCAATAACCATGAATATGATGTTGGAATGAATGGTAGTGTTAAGTTTGTTGAAACTTAAGACAAGAATAGTGAATATATGCATGTGAAATGTCAATATGTTGTTATAGTAGTGTGAAATATTTTGCAAGAATTTAAATTTCACTTATACCATTTGGCGACCATCTTGCAGGGAATTTTTTTTCTCTGTTTTTTCTTTCAATAATGAAAAGGTTTTCTACAAATTTTGTTGTATATAATAAATGAAAATGTTCAATCAAATAATGTTTTTTTTTTTTCTATTCAAAATTTTTAAAGGGCATGTTAGAAAATATCTGTGGTATACATGGTTAATATCATAAGGACTGCAAAATTATCTAAAGACTTTAAAAACAAAAAATTGTGAAACGAAATGAATCAGATGGTGACCCGAAGTTTACAATGACAATTGGACTTGGAGGCAAATCGACAAGTTATTAATTGAAAGTCAAATAGAAGATAATTTTGAAAATGGAGAAGAATATGTAAGCTTACAAAAACCCCATATCAAAATTTGATGTTGGACAGACAAGTTTTGAGAACATAGGAAAGGCCTAAAGGGCACATGTCATTTCTACCACAAGAAGTGGTATGGTGGGACGTATGGACTGAGGGTCTTCAGAGAAGGCACAATTCCAAACAACAATCTTCACGGGGAAAGATGTACTCAACTACTCATCCAAATGAACAAATGCAGTGTACTTCTCAGCCACAATATATGATTTAGAATCATAGAGATCAAGACGAAGCAAGGATTTCTGTAATACCTAATCAATTACAAGAAATCTCAAGTTTAAAGTTAACGATTAGCCAAGGGAAGGATGTTACAAGAGGTATGCAACCTAGGTTTGTGTATCAATCTACATCTCCAAATTACTATAAACCAGTGGAACACTAGGAAATGGATGAAAACACCAATGTTAATGTGTTTGAAGAGACGAAGGAAAATTACCCACAATCATTTGAATATGCAGAAGCGCATGTGGATGTGTTGGATGAAGTATCACGGTAATATTCACATCAATGGAATTTTAAGTTGGATCAAACAAGGTACACAACCGAAACACATGATCATGAATATGTGGATTCGAAGATGATTGGGTTACTTTTAAGGGTCTATGCATTATGTGAGGAAGCAAGACATGCAATCATGGATTATCCTTTTGTGCCTTTTCACATTAGAGCAAGTATTGCTAAACATGTGAATTTAAGGGGAGGATATTGAGAACCATCTGTTATAATTACACCAATTCTTGATCACAAAAATGGCCATTATGTTGGGCCAAACAAGGTAGCTCTTAAGTATCTTGATTTCAAAAAAATGTTGATCTAGATGTTCATGTCAGATGTTTAATTTTGTAGTAAAAGCAAATGTAAAGACTTCTGAATAGTATATCATCAATGTGTTTAGTTATATGTTAAAAGATATGGCATCGGATTGGTGCCATAATTACATGTTAAAATTTTGTGATTATACATTTTCAGGGCTTACATAAGCATTTTGCAAATGTCATTAGAATATTTAGAATGATGAATAAATATACATGGAATTGAAGAACATGAAGCAAGAGACTGAAGTTTATTATGAACGGAGTTGGTTCATGGTTTACAAGTACCAACCATAGACAATTTTTTGTCTACTATGTTTAGAGTGGGTTTACAATCATACTTCAAAATTACGACTGCAGGGATGAAGCAATCAACATTACAACAACATAAGGAGGTAACAATGTTGTGTGAAGAAGGTATGATTATTGCAAAAGCAAGGAATGCACTATAAATACCATAGAGTACCAAACATGTAACACCATCAAAAACACAAAGTAATATAAGGAAAACTAACAAACATTGCACAAATTATGGGATGACAAATCACAATGTGGAGACATGTAGAAAGAAGAAAAAGTAGACCACAGTGGTAACCACAGAGGCAGCACAACCAAGTCAAAAAACATAAAAGACATCTTCATATGCATGTCACATATGTGGTTTGAATGGACATAAAATGACAAATTGTCCAAAGTTTATTGAGATGCAAAAAATGTTTCATGGGAAATCTATGACATTAGTAGAGAATCAACCTGTTGCTAAGACACAAATAGTCATTGTAGATGTGAATGTGGTGGATGTTAATGTTACCACAAGAAATAAAGTAATTAAAGAACAAGTGTTCAAGGATAGAGATCCAAGAAAAGCAAAAAATGTTGCTAATTGGGAAAAATAAGAGTAGTTGAAATAGTCAATGGTGGAGATAATTCAACAGATTCAAAAAACACAAACCCAAATAGAAGGACCATCCACATCCATGGAGGGATGGAACACAACTTGGCTGAGTATGCCAAATACTACTCTTGTGGATGCATAGAAATCTCAGGAAATAGTGAATTCACAAGGGAAACTAATCATAATAAAAAAGATTTTTTTGGACATTGGTAAATAGATGTTAGAAAAAAATTATACTTTGAACTTAGGACAATTGTTTAAAATAGCTCATGAGCTAAACAAATATCTTTGGCAAAACTAAAACTAAAGAAAATTCAAAATGTAAGTAAAATAACCATAGATAAACAAGTTGGTTTTTCAATACCAGAAGTAGGGACAATTGTTGCAGCAATAAATAATCATATGGCAATTATCCAAGTATAAATTAGGAAGAATACAATAAATGATGCATTGTTGGATGGAGGTTTTGGAATTAATATTATCATGGAACAATTGAAATTGAGGTTAGGGCTTCAAAAGCTTAAACTTGCACCATATAATCTGAGCATGGCAAATCAAACAACCACAAAACCAATGGGGTTGATTAGAAATTTGAAGATACATGTTCATGGCATTCTTTACATAACTATGTTTATTATATTTCATAATAGTGTGGTAGATTATAGTTATTCCATGTTGTTGGGGAGACCATGGTTGAGGGATGTTAAAGTGGCACATGATTAGGGAAGTAACACTATTACCATACAAGGGAATGGGACAGTCAGAATAATTATAGTTACCGAAAGTGAAGTAAGAAGACCAAAAATGTTACTATGCTACGATTATCAAAATGGCATCACATATGAAAAAGAAGATATCATCTTTGCTAGAGAGCCAAAATTGTTCTCCATAGGAATAATCAATTTACTTGGGATAATTCAATTTGTGAAAACCATAGATGTGGGGATCATGGATATAGTTGTGAAGACTAGTATTTTAGAACATGGATCTGAAGTATAGAACATAGAGAAGAAGATAGATGGCAACAAATATGAGCTAGAAGTAGCTCTAGAGGATAAGGTGTATCCAAAGACATAATACAAACATCAACTAGGGAGTGTTGTAATGAATGAAACTCTAGGAATTGATGCAAAACCACAAATGGTGAAGATTAATGCATAACTGGAAACATGCAAGGTGTTGGAAATGGAGTAGTTGTTGAAGGAATTCAAAGATGTTTTTGCATGGACATACAAAGATTTGAAAGGGATTCCACTAGAGCTAGCACAACACATAACTAAGTTGGATAATATTATACCACTAGCACATCAAGCTAGGTACAAATTAAATCCAAACTATGTTATAGCAATTAAACAAAATATAAATAAGTTGTTAGCACTTGGATTCATTAAATTTGTAGAAGAAGCTACATGGTTGTCACCCATAGTAGTGGTACCCAAGAAAAATGGCAAGTTGAGAATCTATATAAATTTCAAAAAACTAATTGTAGCCACAAAAAAGGATCCATACCAATTACCTTTCACAGATGAAGCGTTAAACATAGGGTATGAAGCATATTCACTCTTAGATGGATATTCAAGATATCATCAAATATCTATAGCTTCAAAGGATAGATACAAGATTACATTTGTTATAGATTGGGGGGCTTTTATGTGGAAGGTGATGCCATTTGGAGTTAAAAATGGACCTCCAACATATCAGAGAGTTGTGACCAAAACATTCAGAAAATATTTGGATAGTTTTATGAAGATATTTTTGGATGACTTTATAGTGTATAGTGACATGGTGAGTCATTTGTAGAAGCTCAAATTATGTTTTCAAAAATGCAAAGAATATGACATTAGTTTGAATCTAGACAAATGTGCATTTATGGTATTTTCAGGGATGATTTTGGGTTTTATTGTTTCCAAAGAAGGGAAACTACTAGATCCAAAAAAAATACAAGCATTAGTAAACATGCCACCACTTAAGAATCCCTAGCAGATTCAAGTATTTAATGGGATGGCATAGTTTTACAAATGTTTTATAAAAAACTTTGATGTTATTATGGCATCTATCACTAAACTAACCAGAAAGACAAAGACTTTTCTTTGGACAGAGGAATGTCAAAAGGCATGGGAATTGATTAAACAGAAGTCTATTGAAGCACTAATATTCATATCACCAAACTGCAGGTGGAATTTCATGTTCATACATATGTGCCCTTGTTAGCTATGGGGGCTATGTTGTCTTAGAACATAACAAGGAAGAGTGATCAACCAATAGTGTATGCTTTTAGGCTTTTGAATAGAGCAGAACAAAATTATAGCCCAACATAGATAGCAAAGCTTTAGCAATGGTTTTTTCTTTTCACAAATTCAAACATTATTTATTTTGTCTTTTATGTAGGTCATATGGCATTGGTCTATTTGGTCAACAAACCACATGTTTCAGGGAGAATAACTAGATGGTTGTTCTTGTTCCTTGAATACGATTTCACAATAATGTATAAACTAGGTAAAACTCGTGTAGCTACATATGCATTGTTAAGATTACTGGATATCCCACAAGTGTGCCTGATTAAACCACATATGCAAGTTTGTTTTATATAGGGCCTGAATGGCTAAATGATGTAAAATAATTTTTTGAAAATATGACAGTTTGAGGGCACATTATCGATGCAACAAAAGTAGAGATTGGTCAGGAGAGCAAAGCCTTTTACATTGAAGAATTGTGAATTGTACAAAATGGGCCAAGATAACAAATTGCAACGATGTTTGATAACAACAAATGCACATATGGTAATGAAAGAACTGCATGAAGGACCTTTAAGTAGGCATTTTGCAACTAAAATAAAGTAGAGGAAAATATTGGATGTTGGATATTAATGGCCAACTATGTACAAGGACGTGCATGATTATTGTAGATCTTATGATGCATGTAAAAAAACAAGAGGATTGGTAACTCAAAGTCTTGCAAAGCTAGTCACAAATCTTCCAGAGGAACCATTTATGAAATGGGGACTTGATTTTGTGGGGCGAATTAAGCCAGCAAGAAGATATACAAGGAACAAATATATTCTTGTTGGCACAGATTATGCTACTAAGTGGGTGGAAGCAAGAGCATTGAAAATTAATATAACAACAGTCATAATAAAATTTTTGTATGAATGCATATTAACCAAGTTTGGATGTCCTTTGAATGTAGTTACAAATCAAGGAATTCATTTCATTAATGATGCCATCAAATATTTGATAGATCATTTTATGATGAAACATGTGAGTTTTACAAATTATCCTTAGGGGAATGGGTAGGTTGAGTCTGCTAACAAGGTACTTGGGACATTGTTGACCAAGTTAGTTAGTGAAAATATAACAAATTGGGATGAACATCTATCTACAGTGTTATTTTCATACAAAGCTACATACAAAGTAGCAACAAGGTATACACCATATCAATTAATGTATGGATTACATCCATTTATGCCCACATAGTACATTGTTCTAGTTGCTAGTGGAAATGAAAAAGATGATATTCCAGTGAGAATTTTAACTAACAAAATTTCAGAGCTTGAGAAGTTGTAGGAAGCTAGAATGTAGGCTATAGAAATTGTAGGAATTCAGTAATGGAATAGAGCATTATGGAATCAACAAAAGAATTCGAAAAAATAGTTCAGTTTTGGTGATTATATTCTATGGTTTCCAAAGGGCATAAGTCACACCTAGGGAAGTTTACTAGGAAATGGTTTGGACCATACATAGTATAGTATGTGTTGCCAAATAACATAATGTTATTGGTGACCATTGATAAGTTTGAAACTAACCCCGTGTTGGTCAATGTGAATAAACTCAAACCTTATAAATACATGGAATCTAAAGTTTTAAAAAAAGAATAACAAATGCCACTATATTAGGAAAAATGTAGGTGGAGTTCACGAGGTGAATTTTGACACAAAAGAAAACAATGAAAGATGTGAAATACAAAAACCACAGATGAAGAATGTTGAATATAATTAATAAGTCATAGATCTAGCGATGAACAAAGTCTTTATTTTTAATTTGCAGATGAGCAATAATTGCAAAAGTGTGAGATTTGGGATGTAGAGATTTAAAGATGATATGTTAGGCGTATCATCTAAATCAGCAATAGTATTCATTCAGTCATCAAAAGTATTCGCATAATCATTAGAATTGTGGGGATAGTTAATAAAAAAATTGGTACAGTGACTAGATGTGTTTTCACAATCAACAAATAAATGGGCACAATCAGTAGAAGGTGTATAGGTGAACGAAGTGGAATCAATATAAATAATGTAAGGGGATTATGAATGTGGAGTAATCAGAAGATGAAATCTACGATGTTCATTCATAATGATGATGCTAAGTGCTTCCACGTGGTTATACAAGGGCCACATAAACTTGTAGTGATGGGTCATATTAATTTTAAGGATCATGCATTAATTAAAAGATGGCAGGTAGATGAAAAACATGAATGTGATAAGTGGGATGTTGAAGGACAAAAAAAAATAGGGTAACCATCAAAAATAGTTTGCGTTTGTTGCTGGAAGTTGTACATGTTTTCAAAGTTTTGGAGTTCACAATATTATGAATGCAAAGAGTGCAATTGAAAAACTACAACGAATAAGAAGGGAAAAGGAAGCACAAAGGAGTGAACACAGAACAAGACATGAGGAGCAAGTGGAATTGTTGAGAAGAATAGAAGTAGAAGAAGAGTTAAGAAGAGCGAAGAAATGAGTGTTGAATATTCAGTCCTTAGTTGTAAGGTCAATGCCGCATTCATCATCATCTTCAGAATGTGTAGAAGGAAAGGCATATAATGAGAAGATACAATTTGTGTAGATGATAATTCAAGACATAAATACAATTGGAACATCTATAGTTGAATTTTTGTGCAAAAGTAGACGATGTTAGCGTGCAAGAAAACATATATGACTAGGAGCTACACGAGTAGATCTGATGTGCATTGAAGAATCAGAGGAAGACGAAGTTGAAGAACAACATTTTGTGGAGGCATAGATAGTGCAAGACATAGGGGAGGAAAACATTGTTGTGGAGGAAGAACAATTATCCATAGAAGTGCAGTTGAAAGTACAACAAGCCATAGAGGTGTAGAAAATGGCATAAGCATAATGAAGGGCAATGGAGATGGAGTAGCGTGAAACAAAAGTGGTAGCGAAGAGAAAACATGCAATCCTAGACATAGCTACACTTCTAGAAAAAGCTATTAAAATTTTAAACACTTAGCAATTCATGTGGACACAGATGAAACAAAATTATGACAAACATGTAAAGTGAATGGAGAACTATAAGCATATTACTGAGGAAGAAGATTGGGCTTCTAAAGCAAGGCTTCTTCCTTTGTTTCGGATGGGGTGGGAAGTATTGATGCTCAATGTAATGTTGGAGTTTTTGAACACATTCTTGATCAAGGGCACAAATATCTACGTTGGGCATAAGGATAAGGTGTATGAAATCAGCAAACAACTGATTATAGATGTTTTTGGAGTGTGTGCAGAAGGGTATGTAAAATAACTAAAAGGATAGGTCAGTAAGTCACTAATAGTTTAGGCATTACAGAATTGTAGACTTGCACCTGCAAATTCTTCTACAGATCAATGGAATGCAAAGAGTTTGGGTTTGTCGTACTTTGTCAAATATCCTACCATTATATCTGTCATTTATCAAAGGGAGAAGGTATAATATTTTAACAACAAAAATGCTATTACATTGGTGAGAGCAAAGAAGGGGCAACATGTAGATTAAACACAAATTGTATTCAATAGGATGTGTAATGAACTAGATAGGTGGTATAAGTATGTTAAGGAGACTAAAGGGGTTAAGAAAGATATTTGTCAATCTGCCTTAGTATTGGCAAAAATCTTTCAATATCTATTTGTGCATCAAAAAGGACAATCCATAGAGACCATCGGCCAAGGTTAAAAGAACTAGGGAAGAGATGTAGGCAACATTGGAGAACATAATGAAAGCTGCAGTAGACTCTCCAAGAAGTGATTTCAAGAGGAAGAATAGAGTTGAGGAAGGAGGAGTCTTAGGCTTAGGAGTGAAGAAGGAACATGAGAGGACAAATTTGAGGGCACAAAAAATGATGAAGGGTAGAGTGGAACCATTTATAGTGCCAATAAGTGGTACATGCAGTTAGGCATATCGTAGCAGTACCACAAATGACATCGCCACAAGAGAAACAACTAAAGGAATAGAGGCATGACATACCATAGATAACATTACCACATGATAGACAGCTAAGGGAATAGAGCCAGGGAATTAAGAGGGAACATGACATAAGATTTCTAAAAGGTGAGGAGCATCTGCATTTTGAAGGGGATGTATGTGAAGATTGGATGGAAACCACTACAAGTCCAAAACATTTTCAACATCAACAACATTTGTAGCAATAACAACAACAAACACACAAATGTCTACAAGCTACTAAACTATAGATGAAGAAAGTGGTGACATAACCTGCTTTTGAAAAGTTCAAACCAACAAAACTATAGGTACCACCTAGTAGGCCAAAATCTACAAAGGGATTCCCATTTGAATTTGAATTGGGGAGAAGAATGGTATAGGAGCTAGGATCATTTGTAGAAGGATTTGGAGATCCTATGACATAGACAAGTACACCAAAGTTTGTGGAGGAGGTAGTTATAGAAGTAATGAAAGTAGATATGGCAAATGAATTATTTTAGACCATGGCAATTATGAATCTGAATATGGGGAATTTGATTTTAGAGGCGAACACTTTGAAGAACATATTGGCTAAGGGGGAGAAGGAGAAGGCGATGTTATAGGAGGAATTGGATAAGGGGAGAGATTTCCAAAAGGGGTATAAACATAATGTGGAAATTTGGAGGAAAAACAGGGTACATGTTGAGCAGAAAAATAAAGTGCTCATTAAGAAACTATAGGATGGAAATGAAGAGCTCAAGGGTAGCATAGCATGGTTGAAGTCCCAAGATGAAGAACTGCAAAATTTAAAACAAAAGGCTGAAATTTGGGAAACCACAAAGAGGAAGTGGATAGAGGCACTATTTCTTCACAAAAAATAGTAGGATGTTTTAAATGATCAAGTGAAAGCACTGACTAAAGAAAAAAAGGAGAAGGAGAATGTTTTAACAAATTTGGAATTGAAAAATTTGGAAAATGTATCTTTGTTGTAGTTTGAGGAACTTAGAAGAAAAATAATAGTTAATAGAGGACAAGAAGGAGTATTAAAAAATTCTATAGCACTTGTAAGTATAGTTGGAGAGGGCACATGAACAGAAAAGAGTTTGGATATAATTGGCATCAAAAAAAGACTAGAGGATTATGAACAAATGTTGCAATATTATACCCTGATGAGGATGAAAAACAAGATGAAGGACTCTGAGGCAAAATTTGAAGAATGGTGGGAAGTTATAGAAAAATATTTTACAAAAAAGTTAGAGAAAAATCTGGTTCAACATAAAGTTGATGAAAGGATTTTGAGGTACAAGCTAGAAACTTATCAAAAAAAATTTCTAGATTTCATATGTGGTAGTCCAACAAGTACAAAGGTAACAGGCCAGGATGAAAAGATAAAAGTAGGGCCCAATGGAATAGCTCAAGAAAAGGAAATACAGATTAAGGAATCACAAGACTTCAAAAATGGAATAGCTCAAAATGAGGAGGTATAACCAGAGATACCACAGGACCTTAAAGGAGGGGGTTAGGAAGAAAAAAAACTAGAAGAAATTCAGAAATAGGAAAAGGTGAAGGCTATTCTAACACCAAAAAAAGAGATATCCAAGATACAACATTTGGAAATAGAACCACAAACTGAATTATTGGGGGAGGAGATCGGAACTATAAAATAAAACGTAGATATAGAACCACTAGTTTATGTGTAGATTGGGACTACAAACCTATAAAAAAGGAACAAATGTTTAAAAGGATGTAGAATACTCTCATTTCATTTATGTCCTTTTACAAGGATTTCGGGGATGGAATCCAAAGTACAAAGGCAATAATGTTAAGGGGGTAGGATGAGTATGTGATTTTGAATGAATAAGGCAGTTATGATAGGGACTGATTAAGGAACTTTGTTAGTTAAAATTTTGATTTCTTATTGTTTTAATCATGATGATGTGACTTGGGATAATTCAAAATGTTAAAGTTCTAGAGAACAGGAATAGGAGATGTGACATAAAGTTTAAAGAATAGTAGGAGGAGTTGTAGGTATTTGCAATAGAAAACCATAGATTTTGTTTTGACATAACACATATTTAAAGTGTTTTTTTGGATTTTTTTCAACAAAACATGGGATTATGTTGTAATTTGGATTCATGTTTTCAGTAATATAGAGAAACACATACTTTTACAATGAATTCTATGTTCATCTTTTGTGTGAAATTTTTGCAGTATCAGATTATGATGAAATGAATTGTAAACTTGTTTATAGAGTTTTTTACAATGTATTCTGAATTGTATATTCTGGTTATATGCAATAACCATGAATATGATGTTGGAATGAATGATAATGTTAAGTTTGTTGAGACTTAAGACAAGAATAATGAACATATGCATGTGAAATGCAAATATGCTGTTACAGTAGTGTGAAATATTTTGTAAGAATTTAAATTTCATTTATACTAGTGTGTGATGTTAGTTTTAATAGATGAATTTTGAAATGTGAATGCCATTAAACAATATTTGATAGGTTTGTTTGATCGGGTTTAATGATTTATTTATGTCTTTGTAGGGTTGATGTCGCAACCTTAACCTTGGGCTTGCAACCAAGGTAAAGGCTTGCGAAGGTGTGGGCCAAGAGTGAACCCGGGAATCACATTTCATGCTCTTGGGAATGCAAGAAAGTTGAGGGAATGAACCCCCACACTCCCAAGTGAGCTTCCACTTTGGGAGTTGGAGTCCCAATGGACTCTCAAATCTTCAAAGGGCAATTGGAAGGGTCAAAACTCATTGAATTAAAAAGTTCCTTATAACATTAGAAATCTTTTGGAACGTAGATGTCTAAAATGGGCTCGCATGACCCATTTGGACACTTTAAACACAAGTTATGGCCAAAAGAAGGGTTGGGAGTCAAATTGGCAATTTGATTCCCGATCATTAAAAGTTGGGAATTGTCTCGATTTCCTTGCATGCAGGTGGCTTGCCACATACATTTGGAAAGCTCTCGACGAGGGCTACAACTTTGATTTAAACTTCATCTCAATCAGAGGTCTGCACACAAAGTTATGGGCTTCCAAAGTCGCAAGAGTCCCAACTTTGAGAATTTCGAGACTTTCACTTGGGAGTCCTGGGACAAAACGACATTTGGGTGCTGGTCCTGTGGCTAGGCACAGAATATACTATAAAGGGGAAGGTGGTGGCTTCCCCAAGTTCGGGTTGTGATGAGTCTTGTGAATCCATGTTTGCTCGTGGCTCGTCCATGCACCAAAAGGGTTCCAACTATGCATTAACCAACTTATTGCTTGGTTTGTGTAGGTCCGTGTGAGTAAGTAACTTGTTTTTCAATCTTCCTAGTCTGATCCCGGAGTTTTTAACACACCCCTCTACCCATGAAGTGCTGCAAGCTAAGGAGCGTGCCCCAACTCCTTTTCCTTCCGTTGTCTTTTTTTTGGGACTTGTAACTGAGTTCATCAAGGAGTTTGGGGGTGCGTTAGTTGAAGAAGCTCCACAATTCATGATTGTGAATGGAACTTACAGAATACCATGGAACATCCATGTAAGTTCCATTCACAATCATGAATTGTTATTTTTAGCTTTCTACAACTACAAATTTCACAAATGGAGTTTATTGAACCCACTCTTGGAGTAAGCTTCCTTTTTCATAAAACCCCACTAAGGGTTTGGCTTGGTTTTCTTCCTCATGAATTCACCTTAGGTTATACTTAGATCTTTATAGGAAAGACAATTTATTAGGAAAACAAAGAAAAATCTAATTTGCATATGTTTCGTCTAGATTATTGACCAATGCATTAGGTTTTTGAAAATCCATTTGAAATATATATGTCAACTTTATCACAAATGAAATTGTATGTGCCAATAGAAAATTAGGAAAAATGGGTTGAAAATGTATGTTAAAGTCACATCACATGTACATTAGTATTTATTATGAAAAATTTAGAACAAATTTGTTGGAAATGTACATGTGAGTTTTATCACAAAGGTAATTGGTATGAGCTATTAAAAATGAAAAAAAATTATTAAAAATGTATTTTGGTTCTATCACAAATGCACTAGTATGTGCTATTAAAACATTAGATTATTTTTGTTGAAAACATGTGTTAATTTTTATTATTAATATGTGTTAATTACCTATGGTTAATTGCATAACACATTTTTAACAATATTTTGGCATCTTTTTCATGATATATACGTGAATTACCAACAATTTTATGTTGAATGAAATAAGATTTTTTGCAAAAAAATTACACAAATCTTCCATAATTATTGATAAAAAATTACATTTCATGTTACGTCAATTTAAAAAAATGTAATTTACACATATTTTTCATAATGTAGATACAAATTTTCAATGGGTTTTCCTATTTCAATGCTATTGTGCAAACTATCAAAAATATTTAAAAAATGTGGTGCGAATGTGTTTTAATTTGTATAATAGATGCATTATTATAGGCCATTTAACAACATATAGTTGCACAATACTTTAAAAAATAAATTAAAACATGATTTATATTTTTTATAGATGAATTTCTAACAAAATGGCATGGGGAGCCACCCACTAAATCATGAAAATTCTATGAAAATTCTATGAGAAAATTGTTTTAAGACCCTCATATTGTAGTAGTGGTACTCTTACATCCATGGGTGTAGAAAACTGCATCAAGATATGTTGTATCCTTTGGGTCCACTGGATTGGAGCCTATGGGAAGAACTTTTCAGTCTCCCAACAAATGCATCTCCAGCATGTGAGGCTTTTGATCATCTCCAAAAGGATCATACTTTCTCCATATCTCTGGACATGGCAAACTAAACTCTTGTTTGCATTGCAGGTTTGAATTGTCATTCTAATCATAGCAGCTCCACCCATCTGCTGTATAATTTCCTGCTTCTGGGGTTGTAGGACTTCCATATCATTAATTCTCTCCTCTCCTCTTCTTCGCATGCAAAGTTAAATTTGCATCACAGGTCTGAATTCATGGATGATGGTCATCTTTACAGCTCTGTTTTTAAAATTTTCAGTTTGTATTTTCTTTTTCTCCTCATCTCTGTGGATGCAAAGTATTAGTTCTGCATCACAGGTCTGAAGTCATCATATCATAGATCATCTCTATTAAGCCTTGCAGGTCTTTTCCTTCTGTTTTACACATTCAAACTACTAATTTGCCATCATGGGTCTTAAGTCATCATGTTGATCAGGGCAGCACTGCTATCTATACTCCTTTAAAACGGTTATTATCTTTTGCTTTCTGTTGTGGTTATGGTCAATATATGGCAGCTCATGTACAGGTGGGTCTGAACATGTAAAAGGTCGGTAAGGCTGTTACCAAAACATGGGGGCCTCATGTGTAGGCCTCCATTTCTGGTACCAGCCTCCCTCAACGGGATTACCGTGAGTAAGGCTCTGCTACTTTTTTCTTATACCCTATTACCTTGGCAACTTAAAGGCTAGGCTAACTATATTATTTTTAGAAATGTTGAGATTTTCACCCTGAAAAAAATCAAAATAACAAGATTCTATGAAGGAAAACATTGAATCAAATCTTCAAGAACATTTTATTTGTCAAAACAAGAATTTCAAAATTAATTAATTATTCAACAAATATGTGTTGAATCTGTCAAGGTAATATGGTATACAAACAGGTTTCCTGGCAATCAGAACTTGTTTTTAAATGAACTCTACAAAGTGGGAGGAACTATTTCACTTTATAATGTGCTCTGCCACAACACTAAAAAGCCAGTGGTCCCTCTATTAGTCCATTTCTTGTTGCGAAAGATAGATTTCTGATCTGTAGATTTCTGATCTGTGCGGATCTCTGCTGAACATTTGTCAGTTTGCTAACAATTTGTACTGAAGTGGACTTCTGCTGAAGAACTAGATAACTATAATAGTCAATTAACATAGATGCGGTTAGTGTACTAGAGAGCCAGCAGCACTGGGTCCCGGCTCCCTGGTGTAAAAGTTCTGAACCTGCGCCTTAGACAGTTCTTAAAGCATTTGGGCAGGTCTTAAACTAGTCTAGGTAAGTAAGGAAGGACGGAATCTGAAGGTAGCATATTGATGCCTTTGGAACCTTTCAGTTCACCTTTACATCCTCGTAACAAGACGCGTCACAAGCTCCGTCCAGGTTTAAGCGAGACACCTTGCACCGAGCAAACCTGCAGCGCGGAGCTCTTATGACTGAAATGCGGCGACCGTGAACAAGCACCCCACCAGTGCACCATCCACCGGATGCCTGCTATTACTCAGTTGTAAATGAACCTAGCTTTGTTGGTGACAGAATTTTACCCCCTAACGTGCTCTGCCCATGGACAGAAATACCGCTTAACGAGCTCTGCCCGTGACATAAATAGCCCCTAATGAGCTCTGTCCGTGACAGAAGTACTCTTAACAAGCTCTACCCGTGACAGAAATACCCCCTAACGAGCTCTGTCTGTGACAGAAGTACTCTTAATGAGCTCTGTCGTGACAGGAACACCACCTAACAAGCTCTGTCCATCCGGCCCGTCATGATTGGGGGGGGTGGTTGTGGCCACATCAGAAAACACAGACGTCTTTTTGTTTGCTTTGTGACAAACGGATGAAATCCTTCCTTCCTTCTTTCTTTCCTTCCTTCCTTCCTTCATTTCTCAACAAATATTTCACAGCGGAATTTTTTCTGTGACAAAAAACCAACCATCTGGATCAAGGACTTCCATTTTCAACAGCTTATTATTAATAAATAAATTCCTCTTTTTGTTTTTGGCAGCCAGGAGCTTGTCTGCATAATGCACATCAGCAGCAGCAGCAGCAGCAGGAGGTCAAGGACGAGGAGTTATGGCAGCTGGTGCTTTTGCAGCTCAGCTTGGGTTGGCTTGGGTTTGGGAACTTGGCTTCCGACCTGGCTACTACACAAATCCAGGAAAACTGGGAACCCAAAGAACCATAAAAACCAACGAAGCAAAACTCCTGAAGCATCATCTGCATTTCTTCCTTTGGACATGATTTTGTTGTGTGCGTTAGACAAAATGCCAGTTGCAAAAATCTGATGTACGTTAGTTTACTCCTCTCTTTTACAAGCTCCACTTCCGAAGACTTGCCCACTACTCTCCTTGTTTGTCAATTTGTGTGTGTTTGTGAGGGAGAGAGAGAGAGAGAAAGAGAGAGAGAGAGAGAGAGAGAGAGAGAGAGAGAGTGTGTGTGTGTGTGTGTGTGTGTGTGTATGTGTGTTTTTGTGTTTGTGGGAGTTTCTTCAGCTTAGTACAATAGAAGTGTGAGTTCCTCAATATTTAGAGTTTCTCCTCTCTACTCCCCTTCTTGTTGTACAGCAGTCTATGGCAACAGACGTGCCGTTAGTGGATGCAGCCCAGCTGCTGGGCGAGCTTCGTCGCACATTTTCCAGCGGCCGCACCAAGAGCGAGAAATGGAGGTCGCAACAGTTGCGTGCGCTTCTGAAGATGGTGACGGAGCAAGAGAAGGAGATTTGCAAAGCTCTAACTCTAGATCTTGGCAAGTCTGAATACGAGACCTACGCTTGCGAGGTAATAATTCTTTTGCGGCCAGGGAGGGAGGGAGGGAGGGACACAGAGACAGAGGGAAGAGCCGTGTATGTGTGTTTGTGGAGTTTTCTTTTCTTTCTTTCTTTTTCCAGCCTGCAATTTAAAAGTTGGAGATGAATCCTGACGGCAATTGTGGAGGTGAGTGAGTTTGCTCCAATATTTCATTTGCAGAGGGGAGAACTAAGAAGCTCCAAAAAGTTCATGGGAATGGATACATTGCAAACAAGCATTATGAGAGGGGTTTTGGCAAGTAAGAGTTCCAGGAAATTCTTGAAGAGATTGAAGCAATTGATCTAGAATGTGATGTTGATGATGATGATGCATGCGTGCGTGCAGTTGGCCATGTTGTTGGATTCATGTAAGCTAGCAATCAAGTGCCTCAAGAAATGGATGTCACCAGAAAAGGTGTGTGTTTCCTTTGCAAGTAGGGTTTCTGTTGTTTGTTTCTGCCTGGTTGGTTATGGGATTTGAAAGTTTGTTTTGAGCTTTGTTGTTGTTGCAATAAATGTATTAAGAACTACAAAAGAACTAAATTCAGCTCTAATGCTTGGCATGATTTGGAGGGTGGTAGACAATGACACCAGTGTTAAGAACAGTTTTTGTGATGCTGCTGCAGAGGTCAATTGCAGTAGCCACCATTCCAAGCACTGCTGTAGTGCATCCAGAGCCACTTGGGATCGCACTGGTGGTCTCTGCTTGGAATTTCCCTATCTGTAAGTTGTGTGGCATTTTGGTCATTTCTCTCTAAATACTTTGATTTCTTTACAATTTTGGGAACTGTAAAATGAATTGAAATCATATTCAGAATCATACTCAAATAGTGTACTTGCTGCTATATTGATGACTATCAAGATTTTAGGGTTATGTGTGGAGAGATCTTAGCAATTCAGACTGATTGTTGTGCCCTGACCATTTGTTTTAAAGCTTTGGATGCATTTTGCAGTATTGGCACTCGATCCTCTTGTAGGGGCTGTAGCTGCAGGGTGTGCTGTTGTAATCAAACCATCAGAGATTGCACCTGCAACTTCAGCTTTTCTTGCTAAGTTTATCCCCATGTACATGGACAAGGAGGCCATCCGTGTTGTAGAAGGAGGTGTTCAACAAATCACTGCTCTGCTAGATCAGAAGTGGGACAAGATCTTCTTCACAGGTAGTACTACTTTCTGGTGTGTGCACTTTCTGCCAGTAGATGTGCCTAGTTGAAGCTTGTGTCCAGCAGATAATCAAAGTGTAAATATAACCATGTTTGCCTCATTTGCTAGTTACCACCATTCATGGATATATTCAGCTCTACATTCTCACTCAACCATCATGACTGAGTCTTCCTGTTGCTACTGCAAATGCAATAGAAACTCAGGACACAGATTTTGTATAATGGGTTTGCCACATATTTCAGTGAAATCATTATATATTTATCATCAGCACCCACCATTAGGAGCTGATGAAGTCATTGCGATAGTCATGGTAGGTCATCATTGCTATTCATGATGAAGGTGATGTTTTGCTGACTTTGTGAGTGACTCTCACATGGTTATTACTGCACTCATTGTCATTTTCCTACAAATTGTTGCTTTGGAAATTTCTCTGCAGTTTCATGCTTATGCTTGACTACAGGGAATGCCAAGGTCGGAAGAATAATGATGGCTGCTGCTGCCAAGCACCTCACACCAGTGACACTGGAACTTGGTGGGAAGTGTCCTGTTTACATTGACTCCACAGTGGATGTGAAGGTATGGCAGGCTGTACTCTATTATGCAAAACTGGTATAACTATGTCTCATAATCAGCTTTAACCATCAAGGATGATGCTACTTATGGCCCTTTTTTTTCAGTGGTACAGAAGACAAATGTATTGTTGTGTTTGGTAGTATCTCCATGATTCAGGGTAGATATGGAGCTGATGTGCCTTTTTATGTGGAAATATCTAAGGTGGCAGCAAAACGGATTATCGTTGGGAAGTGGACATGCAGTGATGGACAAGCTTGTTTATCACCAAATCACTTACTGGTTGAAGAGTGCTTTGTGCCCAAACTGGTAGTAATTCTCTCCTCGAAGAAGCAAGCTTTTTGCTTCAAACCAGTACAATAATGACCAAGGAGCTTGAGCTCTTTGAAACCTTTGACATAATTGATGCACAGTACTGACTGACCATATTTGCACTTGGGCTCCTCCTAGATTTCAACTTTGAAAACAACCATGGTGGAGTTTTATGGCGAGGATCCTCGCACCTCAAAAGATCTTGCTCGCATTGTAAACAAGAACCACTTTAAGCGACTCACAGCACTCCTAGATGACCCTGCAACAGCTGAAAAAATCATACATGGTGGGGAACGAGATGAGAAGTCATTGTGAGTTTCCATTCTTCTAACTCATTGCCCATAAGGAGGTGCACCTAGAAGGTTTTTGTGTTAGTTCGATGGTTACACTATTTTGGGCCTCTTGGTACAGGGAAAGTGGTTATCTTTTCAACATTTCTACTCTTTTTTGCTTACCTTAACATGTTTTTGTGGAGTCCCCCTCTGTAATCACATTGATGTTTTGAATGACACACTCAAAGGTAATGTGTCTGGGATGCAGTGGCCATCAAACTCATGTGAAAAAACTCAGTTTTCAAACTGTAGAGCTGTCATCTGAAGGTCACTTTTGAAACTGTTTTTTTTTTTTCCCAAATTTCAACTTAAGAGACACATGCTAAATTTGTTAGGGTCCCTCTGAGTGTGTCTTTGGTAATTGCCAATCCTGCAACAATCTTATCAAACAAACTGGGAAGCATGCACTTTTCAGTTAAGCTTGTGGGCCAAGCTATGTTTTTGCACATGACTCTTCATATGGGCTCACTTTTGGCTTTCTTGTTGCTGTTCTTTACAGGTACATTGCACCAACCTTACTGCTTGATGTTCCTCTTGATGCTCCAATTATGAATGAAGAGATCTTTGGGCCTCTACTTCCAATCATCACAGTAGGTTTCATGTCTAACAGATTGTTTCCATCTCTATACTATTAAGATTTGGAAATTTTGTGAAAGCTTCCTTGTGGCCATTTTGGATTCCACAAGCATCTTATGATGTCATGGGTGGATTTGTTGTCTTCATCAATTTGTAAATTTGTCTGGTTGAGAAGGAACATTCTAAGGTTTCACCTGATTGATTGGCTCTTTTACTTTTTGCTGGTGGTGGGAGAGTAGGTGAAAGGACCAGATGAAGCAATTGATATAATCAGCAAAGAGCCAAAGCCATTGGCCCTATATGTTTTTACCAATAACAAGACGGTGCAGGAGAAAATGGTGTCTGAAACTTCTTCTGGTGGCATGGTGATAAATGATGCGCTTGTGCATGTAAGCTTAAAGGCTTCTACCTCATGCTTTACACTCACCTAAGGGGCAAATTTTTTGGACCAATTCATTGATTCTGAGGTACACATAAGTTGATACAGAGAGATTTCAGAGGAACACTTGCAGAGTACATGTTTTGTGTTTCTCTTTCATGATTCGGGGTGCTGCATATTTCTGCAGTTTCTTTGCCCACATCTGCCATTTGGAGGAGTTGGAGAGAGTGGCATAGGTGCATACCATGGCAAGGCTTCATTCGATGCATTCAGCCACCAGAAGTCCATTCTTTACAGGGGTTTCACTGTTGAGGTGTATGCAAGGTATCCTCCTTATACAACACACAAACTAAAAGTCATTAGAGCTTTGCTTGGAAGAGATTTCTTGGGCCTTCTCCTTGCCCTTTTAGGGTTTAGAAGGCAAGAGTAAGCTGGGATGTGTAAGTCTCTTCAATGAGCCTCATGACTCCTACAACCCTTCTTGCAAATTAACGAAGCATTCTCAACATGAGTATGCAGATTTCAACATGATTTGTAAAAAATTATGTTGAGCCGGAAGACTCCAAAATATAGCTAAATTTGGAGTTGTTAAACAAGCATGGGAGCTTAAGATCAAAGCGTTTTAACTTTTTGAAACTCCTTATTCTTATGTCATTTTCTTAATACTATTCAAGTGGTCTAAACCATATTTGGTTAGTGTTCTCTTTTGTTTTAAGAAACCCAAGTGAAAAAACGAATATGTGACATAACAAAAAAGAGGCTTCTCTTATCATTGTGAATTGACAAAAGACTTTTCTGTAATATAATGATATTAATAACATGTTGGCAATAAACAAGATTTATTTTAATTAAGATAACATTTTTAACAATACATATTATGATGCTCAACCAAAAATCATGTGAACATGGACAATGTTGATTAAATTTTGTATTAAAGATTGTGAAACATATTTTACAATATCAATCATGTTTGGATTAAGATGTGGGAGGTTAATCAATCATGTTAAGTATAATTTTAGTGGACAAAATAAATTTGTGTTTTATAAATGGGACACAACAATTTAATTGATTAATAATTAATTCTAGTGATGAGTAATTGGAACTGGTATATGGGGGACTTTGTGGAATCCTTCATATGGTCATCCATGGACCATTCCAAAGACAATTTCAGAAATAACCACCTCATTTTCAAGCCAACTACTTTACTTCTTTCTTAATAATTATCTCCTTTTTATTAACTTTAAAACTAATTATGTCTCACCTTTCCTAATAGTTCCCTTCAGTTTATAACTACTTCACTCTTTTTCCCTATTCACCAAACATGGATATGAAAAAACAAATTAACATGTGTCTTCTCATGTCCATGAAATATATATTAATTAAAATTAAATTTGACATTGACATAATTAAATAGCAATAAACTATTGAAATCGTATGAAAACATAAGAGAAAAATAAAATAGTCGAGTGTCGTCAGTAGTGCATAGCAACACGAAGCTCAAATGTTGTTAAAATAGAGGAAAAAAATTGATGGGTATATTGCACATTTATTAATTTTGATAAGTGTATTTGTGAAGAAATTGGCTCGATAGAAGCTCATTTTGATTGAAATAACATTCTTACTTACATATTATCACATTCAATTCAATAAACATGAAAATGAATATGGACAATATTATTAATTTTGGTATTAAAGATTATGGAATCTATTTTACAATATCAATTATGTTTGTAACAATCATGTGGGAAGTCAATCAATGATGTTAAGTTAAATAGAATTGCAATCCAAAAACAATTTGTTACATATGACATGAATATGTTTTATCAATGCAATGCAACAATTTAATTAACTTGGACTTTGCACTATTGTGCACTATTAATGACAATGAAATTATGAAGTTGATTTTGTGAAAGTTAAGTTTCATTCAAATGAAAATATTGAATTTAGTTTAGATTCAATTGCAAAAAAGCAAGATGCAAATTACTATAGTTAAAGTATTGAAAATTTGCTTGTCATTTTCATCATTTGTGAAAACAGTATTGAAAATATCAATTGTGAAAAGATAAAGATCCAAAGACACACTTTTGCATAATCCTTCATATGGTTCTCAACATTTCATTTAGAATTGTCAAGGCCAAGGACTAACATATGAAGGATGTTCCTTTGAGTTTTTCATCATTACAATTAAAACTTAAATGTAATTGACATGGAGAAATTTTTGATAGGTATATTTTTTAATTGGAATTTCCAAATGTTTTGATGAGTTATGGTGCTTATAATGATGAAAAAGTTGGCGAAGAAATAAGGAATTAAATTTTTCTAATGAATGTGCAATGGAAATTGCATAATGTTTTATTATATGCACTTTTATCAATAAATTCCACTCAAGATATATCCTTTCATTTAAAGTTTTGCATTGTGCTTGTTCCATATGGATATTAAACTTATGGACATTAAACTTTTGTATCTCGTTTCTTTCCTATCATTTTTGTGCATTTCCATTCTTGTCTTGGAATTCATTATTTTCATTTTTAGATTTATCCTATGTACCAAACTTTGATACATCTATTTATCATTAATATTTTTAAAACATAATTTTGATAAATTAATTTTCATGTAAAAATTTCTAGGATAGTCATATTTGTGTATGATAACATCAACATTGTAAAACATCAATTGATCCTTTGAAGAAATTGTGTAACATAAATTCATTGATTATTGGAAAAAATAAAAATAAAATTTTACTACTAATGAAGATAATAATATGATATATGGATTAAAAATTTTAATAAAAATTCAAATTAATTTCAGCTTTATTCTTTATTTTATTTCAAAAATATTTTATTTCAAAATCATCATTACTTCTTTTCCATTATTTTGAAAAAAATATTCAAATTGCAAAAATGAGAAACAAAATAATGAAATTATTCATAAAATGAAAATGTCATTTTTTTAAAACATTAATTTCATTCCCAAATCCAATTGGAGTTGTAAATGTTATTACCCATAAAAGAAACAATTTTTATTAAATTTGGGTGTCAAATATTGGTATTAAATGTTTATTACACATGATTATTTTTTTTAATTTTGTAAAAATACTGAAATTATGATTGAAAGAAAATTTGAAGTTAAAATGAACTCAAGGTAAATTAGTTTGGGAAAGAAAAATAACTATTTGCAAATTGGAAGTCAAGATTTGTCATAAAAGTTGAATCTATAAAACTTATCAATGTATTAAAAGAAAAAAAAATCCATTATTGCAAAATAAATAAAATTCAAAGTTTGGTTTCATTTTAACTTTATGTCATGAAAGGTGTAAGTTCTTGTGCTTTGACAATATTGTCGTAAATACATCAAATTACAAATTCTACAAACCTAAAACTTACATCTTCTTTGAAACAAAAAAAAATGCTTCAAGTTCATAATTTTCAGTCACATTAAAGATATTTAATTAAATAAAAATAAATAAGAGATAAATGTACTTTACAAATAACAATGAAAAAACTATTTTATTGTAAGTACATATTGAAATGTATATAGTTGCAACTTGAGAGAAAAAAAAAAAACTTATGATTTACTTTAATTCACATATGACATGAATGTAATAAATGGAATAGTTTTACATTACAAGTAAATTAACTTTTGAAATTAAAAAGAATATATTTTTTAAGTGACATGATAACCAATGATGTGATGATCATCCATGTATAAATCATGTGAATAAAATTTAATATAAAATAATATAAAAACTGGGAAAAAAATTAAATATTCACATTTGTTCACCATCTTATATATTAAAGCAACAATGGTGTCTATCTGTTTGTCTGTCCGGGCAGTGCCTGGAAATTTTTTCCAATCACTGCTCGTTCCCTGTGGTGTGCTTTGTAGAAGGGGGGGGGCCCGGGTAAGTTGAAAAATTTCTTGATTTGGGAATTTCGATCTCTGTGACAATTATTACCCAACTGACAGTTGATGGACCACTGTTGCTATCTTTTACTTATATTTTACTTATTTCTTTTTTTCTGACGTCATTTCGCTTTCATTACCTTTCTGGTGTAATCCCATTGGCTCCCGTTCCCTGTGGTGGAGTGTTTTGGGGGGTGGGGGAAGGGAGAGCCCGGTGAAGCATGGG
>Ga0116227_10000285_pt1 | contig 93860 bp, 74 predicted proteins | sample S1TSphgellanicum_FD_89693 | JGI IMG/M metagenome (GOLD analysis project Ga0116227, IMG submission 89693) | Host-associated microbial communities from peat moss isolated from Minnesota, USA - S1T2_Fb - Sphagnum magellanicum MG | ecosystem: Host-associated > Plants > Peat moss > Unclassified... | reverse complement strand
GCAAACATAAATCTTTATTGAAAGGAAACTATAACATAATGCTCACAACACAAAACACAACATCAAGAACTCTCCAAGGTTCTTGTCACAAGAAATACACAAACTTGTGTAATGAAGAAAAGATAAGCAAACCATCAACACCAAGGTTTTTAACTACAAGACCAAACCACAAATAACCAAACTAAAATAAGTAACGAAAGTAATTCAACCTTGTGAAAGTAACCTAGTTACTTTCTTACTCCAGTAATTAATGAAACCTAACTAGTTGAGCTTGAATTCTCAACAAAAATGACCAAGATGATTAATGTACATATCTATGATCATTGAACACATGTTATATCAATTGTATTTTATTTTAATTTATTTAATGCAATTTGTGATTTTAATAAAAAAATGCACTCTTTCAAAAGAAAAATATTGATGAATTCAACTGTTTGAAATGAATGATATGACGATAAAAAAAACACAAGGTAAAAAACAAATTGAGCAATGATTTATTGATCATTAAAAAATACATTAGCCAAGTTTTGAATTTTTATATTTGCATATATTTTATTTGCAATACATTTTTGTATGATAAAATGTAATTATGATGTTATTGATTTATTTATTTTTGTCATATATGATGTGCAATATTTTGCAATTGCATATGGGTCCAAGATAAATTGAATAATTTGTATTTGCAAACCACAAATGAACAACACTCATATTAAATGGGTGCATTCACATATTAATGAACTTGGGGTGCACCCTAAGAGCCTTGACATGGAGTCATGAATTTGTATTAACAAGTTGATGTGACAATGCATGATTGGCCAAAGACTATTTAAATAGTGTTTAAATCATCTTGAAAAAAGGTTGAAACAACGTTGAAATGGTAATTAAATAATGGTTATAATTTTTTTTATAAAATTTGGGCATTTCATACTTATTGGTTTACTTTCAAATTGATCCACATGGTACATTAATACATTAAAAAGAATGTGGTATAAATGTATTAAACATTCATGAAACTTTGGAATTAAACATAAATTTAATCATGTAAATTAAACAATGGTTACACTTCAAGTGACTTTTTAATTTATGAATGTACCTAAATGCACTGGTTTTTATGTTGATAAAAGTTCGTTTTAAAAAATGTGTGGCTTTGTTAATTTTCTCTTGAAACTTAAACATATTTGTATTTTCATCTAGGCTTAGAAAATTTAGAAATTCAAAACAAATATATCTTCATTTGAATTTCAATCTTTCGAAGATTGATTTTATTTATTTATTGCTTATGTATATAAGTATTGTTTAAAAAATAGATAATTCCCATTCATTTCTATAGGTTCTAATTCATTCTTGTTTCACATGTAATTAGGTAATGAAATATACAAACATGGTTTTTCTTTGTTTGGGAGGTGTGTAATGCTTGAACAAAAGGATCCCACAATATCAAATAAACCACAAATAATGTTGAAAGACCAAGTTACTGGATCGTTACAAATAAATTCTTTTGTAACCTTTCAAAATAACTAAAGGAAATATGTAAGTCTTCCAAATCATAGTAACCTAGGTATGATTTGAAAATAAGTTTAGTTTACTTTTAAATTGCAACATTTTAAGGTTTTACCTAATAGTTTTCATTTTTTTATTTGCACCCAATCTAAACTTATGAATTTTGGATGGAAACTTTTAAAACTTTCTAAAAATTCCTAGATTTTTGAAGCAACTTCCATTGAACAATTTGTTTATATGAAAAAAGATCAAAATTTTGTCAAAATTGGCCATAAAATAATCTTGGAACATTTAGTTAAAGCTTTGAGTGTTTAAATAAAGCTAAAGGATGAAATTTTTGAATTGGGGCAATAAAATTTATATAGAATGTTTACATTCCATTATTTTTATAAAGGACAAAAAATAATGTATCATTGAGTTTGTCGGTGTATAATGTCTTTCTTCACTTTTAGAATCAAAATGATCAAATTATGAGTTATCATAGTTATAAGTGTGAAATTTTAAGTTGATATGTGAAGTAAACAAACTTGGGCCCATTGATGGTGAATGTTAATTACAAAACTATGGGATTTGGCAACATAATTACCAACAAGGAAAAGGTTGTCAAGGGGAAATAAAAAGAAAAATAGAAAGACATGAAAGTGAGATTGATTGTGTAGTAGCTATCGTTTCGTAACAATTATTGTCATGATGCACCTATCATCATTTACAAACTTGAAAAAATGATTGAACGCTTGCAAACCTTTTGTAATTGTTGCATACCATTTACAATACCCATAGACCTCTTGTTGTTGTTGCCTACCATCTACAACATTAATCTACCCTTTGCAACCCTTAAATCCAATGGCTATTTTCATGTGCTAATGTTCTCTAATGGTAGCTACCTTCCAACAACAACCCTACTTTCATACTCTAATAGTAAGTACAAAGAGTAATTTCATTGCAAAAGAAAAAAATCAAACTAATAAACTAATATTCTACATCAATTAAGAAGGAACTAATTTCCCTACCTTCCTAGAACTCAATTCAAACAAAAAGAAATAATGCACTTCTTTCCACACAACCTTCAACCATTTTCCATTACATAACACCAAGTACAACATGGTTTTCTTACCTATTATCCCAACCTTTTCATGTCTATTCCTACCATGTTACTTTGAAAATATGATAATGATAGTGATGTTCCTCAAGGGATGAATAAGGAATTAAAAAAGGTTGCCCACCACACATGTGGGTTTCCTTATCTTCTTCTTCTTATTTAATATCTTCCCATTAGTTGATTGGATAACAAATACCAATCCTTATCCTCAAGGATTAGCCACCCCATGATTAACTTTATCTCGCTAGTAAATAGAAGATGATAAGTAAATCTACCACTAATAACTAATTAAATAATAGGATGTTCATGTCATTAATTAACTTTAAAAATTCTTACCTTTAATAGTAACATTCAAATCTATATACAATCATGACATTTGAATTAAATCTTGTAAAACAAGCATGACCACATTTGGACAAACATTTATTGACATATAAAACAAATTGTATTCATTAATTAAAAAACACACCTATTGTTGTTTCATCATGTGGTAGATGTGGTTGAACTTGATCCCATTTGTAAAGACATTAATAACACCATGATGCATTTTATATTGTCCATAACCATAAAGTTTATATATTTGAACAATTAATGCAAAATGCAGTGAAATAAGATGTCTTCTAATTATGTTAATTTTTGGACTAATGGAATGACATTTCTAAAAATTATATTCAACATTTTATATAAAGGTGGTTTAACTTCATCAATGTTATGTAAACAACTTGTACATGTTTATGATGTTGTTCTATTTGATTTAAAAGTATATAGAAAGTTGTTTTAACAATTTATTTGAAAAATGTTTAAGTATTATATCCTTTCACAACAAAAACATGAAATTATGGGAACATTTTGGATTTGTTTATTATAGATGTCAATGTATATTGAACTATTTTTGTGTTCATTATTTTAGCACAATGTTCCAGCTTATCATGTTCAACAAGAATTGGTTATTTGATCTTTTTTTCAAGTCTATTCAATATATGATGATTGAAGTTTATCATTTGTGAAACATTCATGTGATTTTTTAGTATCTATATAAAAATATATCATGCAGTTTAGAGTTTGTGCTTTTGTTCTTTGAATATTTAAAAACATGTTTGTTAATTTATATGATTTTTTGCATAAAAAATTAGATTTGAACAAGTTTTTAATAAGTCAAAAATGTTGGTGTTATAAGGTGCTTAGTCAAAGTATTTGTTGTTTTGTTTTTGTGTGACAATAGGATCAATGACTGGATGAGAATGTTCCATTTGAGTATTAGGAATTTGGTTTGCTTTTGTAATTGACATTATAATGGATGGAAACAAAATATCATTGACAAGAACATTTGAAATGCTTTTAAGAAAAAAATGGTATATATTCAATACAATATTTTTGGCAATATATTTTTTGCAATAAATGTTAATTAATGAGATAATATAATCCAACAATGAATTTCAATTGTCTTTCAAAATGTCCATCAATGTATAGTCTAAATTTTCATTCTAATATAAATGTAAATTTATTTCGAAAGGTTGAATAATGGGTTGTCATTATCATGGGCAAGCAAATTATAAAAGAAATTTCTTATAATTTTAAAAAAGATCTTCAAGAAATATGTTTAGAAGTTCTACATTTTTAAAACAAAATCCATAAAAAATATTCTTGGAAGTTTTAGAATTTCTTAGAAATATATTTGAAAGAATATGCTTGGTAATTTCTAAAAGATGAAACTTTTTTTGAAAGAATAGTTGAATAAACTTTTAATATTCATGGTTAGCAAAAGCTTTTAGAAATCATAATTGACAAAAAAAAATTTAGAAAACATGATCGATGCAAGTTTTTAGAATGTTATTTAATATAAACATATATAAGGTTTAGTTTGACAAAACTTTACAAAAGGTGTATGATCTTCTAGAATGTTCCATGGGATAATGTATAAAGGGCACCAATTTTCCATTTCAACAATGTAATGTGCTTCCTTTATACTTATAATTCATCTCAAGTTTAACTTGCATATGCCTTGCTCAAGCAATAAAATAGTCTAGTTCTTATTCATTGTCAAGTTCCTTGTTACTTAAGTTTTTAAAAAAATTCTCAAGTTATGTTCTTATCTTCTATTTCACGATCACATCATTGAGCTTAAAATAGATGGGAAATGACCTCAAGGGGACGGTTTAATGGTATAGCCCTTGTTTGGGACTTTAAAAAAAGGTTTTGGGTTCAAACCCACTAATGTACAGGTAAAAGCCTTATTGGCATTCTAGAACTAAACTTGACTTGGGGGTGTCGATGGCTTGTTAGTTAGGCCTATTGTTCTGCTACAAAGAAAATACAAAAAAATGAGAATTCACCCAAATTTATAATTGCTTTGGGATCATTTGTTTAAAAAACATGCAACAACCTAGGTACATCATTGACATATTCAATTGATTCAAAATGTTGAGGATTGTAATTATATGTAAAGAAACATAATGAAAATCCATTCATGGAGACATTATGTGTTTTGATATTTTATTCCAAACACAATTTGACCTTTACAAATATAATGTTATTTAAAAAAAATTAACGAGATCTCCCCAAAAACCTCTTGTTGTAACAATGTGTCATTTTTGTCACATATTGATGTTTGTTTGTGACCATAACTTGATGCAAATCAAACAAAAAATTTGGATTTAATTTTCAAATGCAACATTGTTGGGCTTTTTTGTATTCAATAAAAACATCGACTTAAATGTCCCATATTACTCTGCCTCATTTGAAGAAATGTTAATTGATTATCCAAACAATTTCTTACTTCATATTTGATAATATGAATGCAATATATTTTCAAGTCATGAATAAACAAGATTTAATGTGAAAATTTTCATTATTAATAATTCAACATAAATGGATGCATATAAACAAAATCACATTTGCCCCACCCCCCCTACACACACATGCACCCACATAGCCACATGAACACAAAAATGGCCAAAAGGGAAGAATATCAAGTGGGCATTCAATATTCTTCTCCACTATATGTTCCCCTTTTAGATCATCGAATTAGAATATTGAACGACCCAATACTTTCTTCCCAAAGGAGAAGAATGGTTGCTCAAAGAACATGGGGCAACCATGTAATATTCTTTTCCCAAAGGAACAATTTTTTTGAAAACACTAGCTGGCCAATATTGTTTACCTCTCGTGCTGATGAAGATTCAAAAACTCAAAAAGAATTATTATGCCTCCCAACACTATTTACATCCCATGCCAATAAAACAAAACAAAATAAAAATAAATAATTTTTTAAAAATAAAAATAAAAAATAAAAAGCTTGTGGTGCAATTAAAGAAAGTGGCCTTGAATGCCTTTACCCATGACCTTGCTATTTTTTTTGTAATATTGTGTTTTCAAAAAAAAGAAAAATTTAATTGTTGCCAAATTCTTAATCAATACCATTGTGTATTGTCTTTCATTATATGTCTCCATAAGTTGCTCATATTTTATTATGAAATTGTTGCCCATGGCAAGAACGTCTTTGTTAAATTTCCCCTCTTTGTTTACAATCATCAATTGTTTTTCACCTTTGTTCTTTCTTCCTCCCCTTACACCAATGACAATGATAACAATGTTAGTAGAGGTCCAACCTCAGATTGAACTTTTGAATTCTCTATTGGAATGTATGTAAAAACATACGAACCAATTCAAGTTGGAAACTTTGAATCAATGACACGATGGTTATCAACTAATTATAATCACATGTATGTCACCTTTTTCAAAACCCCTCTTGGATTTTGATTTTATTCCAAAACGTTCCATTATCACATATATTCCTATGGCAAAAGTTGTTCATGCATTTTTATATGAGGTGATTTCACCTTAAGGTGATTGTGGTCAAAGCTACCCTATTTAACAAGCTGCAATGCACATTGAATAGCCTAGATCTTCCATGGTCCCATTTACACTTCCATCAAAAGTGTTATACTTATTGAATATTTTTTTTGCAAATGCAACATCGTTAATTCCAAAATCTAAATCATCCACAACAAGAATTAATCTACCTTCTTTCACATCAATAATACATTTTGTGCAAAACAAAAAAATAGAATTTGAAATAATTTGGCAACAAACAAATGGATTTGGAAAAGCACACGTTCACAACAACACACAATTGCAAAGGTAGCAAAAAAAAGTGCAAAATGAAAACTTAAGCTAGCCACAATGTGCAATGTAGTGAAAAAGGAAAAACAACAAATGTTCAATGCTTTAAACCGAAGTTTGGGACAAAACACTTTAAACTTAAACATTTAGCTATTCTTTTAAATTTTTTTTTAAAAAAAAACTTTGATTATCTTCAATTTTAACTTAAGTCTAAAGAACATTATTCATGATCAAATAGCTAAGTAGTGGTCTAATACACCACAAGAATATAATGACCATGCTATCCCATAATGGGTTCTTGCCATGCACCCATTGGTTCACATGCAAACCCTAGATATTTTACTACCATATACTAGGTCCAAAACTAGTTCCAAAATGTCTCAATCCCAATTTGGAACATAACACATGCATTTAAAACCCTTAATTACTATTTTAAAATCATTTTCTTCATTTATCATTTCATATAAATACATTAAATGTTTGGTTAAACATCAATTTTTGGGTCATTTGTGTAGAAATTTTGGTCGCAAAAAAAAACTTTAAATCTAGTTAAATTTTAATTACCTTGGGGCTCATGTATTAAGTATTTGGCCCAAAACATAATTTTTTAATTTAAATTTTAAATTATAATATTTTTTTGGGGTAAAACTTCCATTAATTTCTTTTAAATATAAAAAATTCATTTCATTACTTTCTTCTTTTGTATATATTGTGTGGAATATTTTTCCCACAAAGCACCATTATTTTTTTGAAATGAAGAAGAAAAAACCAAATAAAAAAACTAAATTATATATATATATATAGAAAAGAAAAAGAAAAGAAAACTGAAATTAGCATTGAGCAGCCACTTGGTGCTATATGGTCTTCTTATGGGGCAACTACTTGATATTATTGCCTTGAAAAAAGAAGAAGAAGAATGGGAAAACAATCCGAAAATAGTATTAGGTAACTATCCAATACTTTTTTTTGACATTTGGGAGGAAAATGTTAGGTGGTCACCCAATATTGTTCCCCAAAATATTGGAAAAACCTGGAAATTAGTATTGGGTAATCACCTAACATTTTTTTCCCTCAAACTACCAATAAACAAATAAACAGATCAAAATAAAATCTTTAAAAGAGAAGAGTATCAAGTGATTGCCACATTTGAAAAAAGATCTTTTTGCAACTTTTTCTGAACATGAAATCTAGCTAACCAAAGCTATTAGCTCATTCAAAGTGGATTTTTTCAGATGTGGCAATTACTAAATTTGCTAAAAAATTGAAAATGAAGAACAAAGGGCAAGTGAGAGGAACAATTTAGTTGGAATAGAAAAAGTGAAATCTTTGTTTATATAACTATTGAGAATTCAACTTTGGGCAATGGATATGGGATAAAATATGATGAGAATAGAAGCAACTTGGGGAATGCATCATGTATTACTACTAATTTTAACTTAAAAGTTTAAAACTTGAATCCACCTACTCTTGTCTAAACCTTATCCATTCAACCTACCTTCATTATTGACACCCTATCCCCTCTTCTTTCAGCCCTTATCCCGTCTTTCAGTGTTCTCCGCAAAATAAGAAAATTTTATTAAATCTCAGTATGAAATGTTGAAACTCAGCATTTAATACACAAGATTCGAGACTAATTATAGTAGTTGTACAGATATGAGCAGTGAAAAAATATGTAGCAGCGATGGAGGCGCTCAGGAAAAAGGAAAGGCAGGTCGAAACTCAGTTTACCACCAAAATTGGTGGGAAAACTAGTTTGGGTCCCAGTTATTGGTTTTGTAAAATTTTCGTTCCCAGTCACACACTTGATGCCCTATTATGCTGAAACTGGCCGTTCTCGCCCCCTAATCGGGTGACTTTAAGAATAACTCTAATGCCTCTATCCCAAGATTGAGACAAAGCTAATAAATTTATTTTGGAAAACGAAAAAAAGTTCTCCAATGTTTCAAGATTTACTATCTAGTCTTGTAGTTCACAACTAATTTTCCACTTATGAATGCTTTTCTTTCCTATTGCTTCCTGAGACATCTCTGTGACGAGTAGTAGTACAGTGGTTTGTACACACTGCTTTGGATGAAGTACAAATCTTTAATAATGTGAAATTGAGTTTGGACAAGTGAATATGCACAAGATACTGTGATCTTCAAATACAATTGTAAAAAAAACGATGATTTTAATTGGCAAGCTGTGATGGATGATTAGCTCAGGTGTTGAAATTTCAATATCAATCTCTCATTTTGTATTGTCCAATTTTTCGCATTTATGGGTGGGATGAAGAAATAATTAACACACCATGTTGAATACAGTAAACACTGGTACAACCCCCCACCAATGTGGGTGAAGATCTGCTTTTGTGAGTTCCATTGCCCTGCTGGTTCTTCACAATCAAATCAATTTGCATCAAGTCCAGCAACAGAAGGGATGTGATCCTCCCCCAAACGATGATGCACAAGCATGTACCATATTCACGCAAACAGTTAATCATGTACTACTCACGATTGTTGGGAAGTGGAAGGTGTGGATTCGAGAGAACAAGATCCCAAAGCTCATAGAATCAGCAATGTAGCTGCACACACTGTTAACATTATCCGTAAACTCCCCTGCAGTGGGGATCATAATTGGGGGAGGGTGGTGTCAAAGCAGCAAACTGGGTACTCTAGTGGGGACCATGATCCTCAGTTAGCCAAAGCTTGGAGTTGAAGCAGCAAACTGAGTACTCTAGCGCGAACCATAACCCCCAGATTGGTGAAGGTTGGGGTCGAAGTAGCAAGCTGGGTACTCTGGTTTTTAAATGAAAATAATGAGCCACTAAACTCAGATTTACACTGAAATTGGTGGTCCGGGCAAACTGGGTACTCCAGATTACAAATGAAAATAATGGGTCACTACACTCAAATTTGCATGGAAATTGTTGGTCTGGATAGTTTGGTCCCTTCTTGTCTTCTTTGCCTTTTGTGCTCTTGCATGAGCTTTCCGTGAGAGATTTGCATGAGTGCTTTGTGAAACTAGAGTAGTTAGGCATCAAATTTGGAGCACTTCCCTTCAAACTTGTTTGAAGTGAAGGTGCCGGTTCAGAACCAGCACTCCCCAGTGCACCATCCACTTGATGTCCGTTATCACTCAGCTGTGGCCAAGGTTTCCTAGTAGGGTTTTGAGAGTTTCAGAATCTGCACAAATCTTGCATATGATCTTCACTAGATGACGTGGGTTTAGATGAGCTCTAACCTCTCCAGAATCTCATTCTGCACACTTTCCTGTTTGCCCTAGCTTTGGGATTTTGTCCCCAGTCTAGTTGACTTTAGGCACAGCTGAAAATTGGGCATGAAATAGCAAAGAGGGGGTGAAATTGGGGCATATCTGGGAATTACTGTAAGAATAGTTGGTAACTTCATTGTGACCACTGAAGTTTCCATCATCCTTATCAGTTGTAAGTTAGAGAGGAAATACTTCTGCTTTATGGTGGCATAGTTGGCCCCCAACCAAAAGTTACAAACTACAAAGTACGTTTTTAACAGCTCCCCATTCTAGTTCTTGTAGTTTTCCTCTATTGGATTTTGTAAAACATGTCAGCTTTCTGACATATGGGGGGGGGAGGGGGGTAGTAGGACCTGATTTCTGGGGCAAATTCAGCTTACAAAAACATTTGAGTGTGTACAAAGAGCAGCTTCACTGGCAGTGGCATAATTCTAAATTGTAATTTGCATGAATTGTGGAACTGAGTTTGAACCAATGCTGGGCAGTTACACAGTTTGGAGGGTTAGAATTAGTGGTTCTGGTTTTGTTAGTGAAAACTGAATTGGAACTGGGTCTGATTTTTGGAACCAGAATTTATTAAATTTGAAGAATTGGACTTGGAATTAGATTCTCAATTCTATTTGTGTGTGAAACTGGAACTGGAACCAGAACTGAGATTTTTGAACTAATTTTTTTTTTAAAAGACTAAAATGGGGGGCTAATTGGGGGTTAACTGACAATTAACCACCAGTTCCACTCTAGGTTACCCATAACCAGGTCTGATTTCCAGACTAAAATGGAGATTCTTTTTGGAAGAACCAGACCCAGAGTCAAAACCATAATTAAAAAAATGGAAAAGAAGAGCAACCAAAATCGGAGGTTCTTCGTAAAAGTCAAGAACTGCCCAACACTGACTTGGACCTGTAAATATGCCTAGGATAATAATATTGTCTCCAAAAGGGTTAGAAATATATATTATTGACTTCGATCCATTAGTCACAATGATTGTCCCATTGGACAGCATTTAATCAATCCTCATTATATATCGTCCAATATTTCATGTTCATGGGTCAAGGTGGAGAAATAACTTGCATACTATTTTCAATATGATAGACATTTGTAAAGGCTCTTATTTGCATCAACAATAGTATACTGGCATGTATACTATATATTTGGAGGAAGTGCAACCTTTAAATAGTGTGAAATTTGGGTTGGACTTCAGACCTATAAATTTACACAGGAGACAATGGTCTTCTTCACAAGCCCCAGTTCCTTAAAATGATTACTTCAAATTTGCTAAGGTGGTGGTGACATTTTAATAGTTTCTCACCTTATAATGTGACCTGTTGCAAAGGCATTCTCAAGGTGTTCGATAGAACCTAGCTAACCAGAGCGCCTAATTCTACAGAAATGCCTAATTTAATGATGCTAAAAATTTGGGTATAAATTGGGCGCTGTGATTGGCTAGGGGACTAGAACCCAACGGAACAGCGGTTCCTGTCGATGTACTATCCCTCTTGGATGTGCTGCTGGCTGAAGCGAACTTGCCCTTTTCCCCAAATCCATGTAGAGACACAAATTGTGCAAGTGCATTTTCTTCTGTTCATGCAAGTACTTTTTTCTGGTTACTTTGTAAGCAGTGTAAAGTCATGTAGAGACACAAATTGTGCAAGTGCATTTTCTTCTGTTTATACAAGTACTTTTTCTGGTTCCTTTGTAAGCAGTGTAAGGCAGTTATCAAAAACAGGAACAGGCCCCTTAGGTCATCAGAGTGGTCCTTGGGATTCAGAACCACAGTTCTCGAGAAAAGAACCCATTCTGATTTACTAATCAAGTTTCTCAAATGATTATCCTTATAACAGTGATTCTTTACTGGTTCAATGTTCAACAATCATGAAAACCAGCAGTTCTTCGGGGTTCTTTTAATAGCTGAAACTGGTGGGTCTTTGATTTGGATCTTTTATATAAAAAAACTGGAACCAACAGTTGTGTGATTCTGAAAGAATTAACTGGAATTGGTGGTTATTAAAAAAAATCAAATCACCACCAAACACTGGTGTTAACACAAGTTTCTAATGTATATTTACAGATTGGTAGAAAGTATCCGCAATGGTTACACAAGATAATACATTTTCCATGAAAACTATTGAAGAAAAAACCACAAACAAAAAGGTCTGGTCATACTTTGAAAGCATTCAGATGGTCTTTGTCCCAGGTTAATATATCTCAAGAAGTTCTGCCTAACTTCTTGAAAACAAGGTTTACAAAATAAGGCATCCTCTCTCTCTCTCTCTCTCTCCCTCCAATGCTTCAGCTGTTGGAAGTAGTTGCAAATTAGCCCTCCAAAAAGTTTTGAAAATTTTGTTGGGGTAAACCACCAGCTAGCAAAGAGATGCCTCTCCCAGGCCATGAAGCCAGACAGCACTAATGGCAAAAGTGGGCTACCTACTCTGATGTCCAAATTTGAGCAACATTTATCCAGTTGTAATGTAGCAATTTCCACAGTGAATATTGCCATTGGAATTTGGGTGGCATAATCTCTTCCAACATGTTGTGCACCTGGGACCCATGAGTGAAAACACCCAGTATGGACCTGATTCCATGGAAAACCCTGGAAATCTAAGCATAACCAAGACCTGATGAGGTTTCCTGCATGTAGCTGTGCTGAAAGGCCACAGTGCAACATGATTGGTGTGCCAACTTCCAAACAGAAATCTGCTACTAAGACTGAGAAACAGGTTTGTCACCCACCATTGCAAAGCTCTATTGGGATGATGAGATTGCTAAAGAGATCTAAACATTAGGCTCCATCTGCATCAAAAAGTGCAGGCCTACTTCTTTAACAAGCTGCCCAGAATGACAGCTCATTCCTCTGCACGGACTTTGGCATGATGTACCTTGCTAATCCAATGTGCAAGACTGTGCTCCCTGTGCCGCGTTCCGTGTTCAGTGGCACTTGGGCTTCATGTGCAATTTCCTCTTAGTCTGGAGTCCAGCCATGCCCTTCTCTTTGCTCCTGCAGTTACCTGGCTCAGAAGTGCTTCTTCCAGGTCCAAACTCTAGAAGTTCTTGACATAGAGCTTCTTGGTGAATTTGTGCATGGATAGACCCCACACAGAATGATGTCATTCCCATATACATAGGTATAGGCGCTGTTCCAAGAAAAGATCCATTTGACATGGAATTCATAAAAACGGTACATGCCAAAACATGACCTTGCTCAAGATATTCTATGGTTTCAGTGCCAGAACCCATCAGGAAGCCAGTGAAATTGACGTGTTAGCCATTGGAATGGTTTCGATGCTGCTGCCGTGGCTGCTGTTGGGAGGCAAGGGACTGAGAGTACTGAGTGAATGGCTGTGAATATACTGGACCCATAATGCCCTGTAACAAATCACCCACTTTTAGTACTTAATGGAGCTAGTCTTGACTTCTCACTTGATACCTTCAATCTCCTAAGTGGTGAGAGGTCTAGGGAGAAGGGCATCCCATGCAGGACTGACCCTGTAATCAACCAGTTGACCATATATGACCCCTATACACCATATACTGTGAGTTGCACACTGTCTAGACACTAGTTATGAATGCAGACTACCTGAGATTGGAGAGGACCCCCAACTGTGTAGTGGGATTGAGTAGAGGGAGCATCCTGGTTGCGATTGGGATAGCTCACTTGTGTAAACAATCCCTGTGAACCATGCGCCAAAAAGTCCTGCTGTACAATTTGCCAGTCCCATAAGTTAGAACCAACTACCAGAAAATAGTCCCAAATACATGTACAGCTTTCAACATACCAGTGATATGCACTCTGACATGTTTATGGGGATTTTGGTTCACTTGACTATATGGGTTAAGAATTCACAACCATATGCCCTTCATACCTGTGAAACAAAGTCTGTCCCTGCTGATGGGTGGGCAAAAGAAGTCTGGGAGTTTTGGGTGATGAAATCCCCTGTGTAAACACCTTGGCTACCTTGAGTGACATATTCCATCCCATAACCCCCTTGCAACACCTGCAACAGCAAAATCATAACCAAAGATGGATTACAGTTTTTTGGCACTAATAGACCTACTGTGCAAAAGCATCTACAAAAATGCTGAGCAAACATACATGCAAAACCTCATCAAGCTTTGCTAGTCCTACTTAACAGATTCAACATAAGGTCATCCTGACAATGATTATCAATCAAAATAGGGTAAGGTAGTGGAATTTGACCTGGGTTGAAAACTCTTGGCCACCATATGCCACTTGTGACCCTTGTGACTTGAAGTCCTCACCCAAATAATCCTGACAAATAAAATAGGCAACTGTCATTTGATGGCACCATATCAACCAGACTGACATGATTTGACAAGAATGTCCAATCAAGCATAGCTGAAAGAAGAAACAGTACCTGAGACATGCCACCCAGAGAAAACCCCTCTCGCAGGTTCTGGCTCAGTCCCTGTCATACAACTAGTGTGTCAGGTTCATAGAAATAACCAACTATACAAAGGACATAGTGGCTTCTGCTGGAGAGGTACTCACAATGAATTATGTATCAATTTATCAAACTCTAAGAATGCACCAGACAAACTAAAAAGGGCATCAACAAAAAGAGGAGCAGCATATGGATAACACAGTGTTAAGTCACCACAGCACCATTTCACACAATTTATCTAACATATGAAAAACACAAGAACACAGAGCTCGTAAATATACCTGGGTCATTGATCCTTGCTGTGTCAACAGCCCACCAACAGAAGGCTGTGTGGCCAGGTTATCAAGGCCTCCAAAGCCAAAGCTTGTGCCAAGCCCAGCATGCTGCTGTGATGCCTGGTGGTGAGATAAGTGGCCACCAATAGGACCCCCTGTGCTTATGCCTCTCCCTGCACCAAAACCCCTGCTGCCACTTTGTGGGATTTGAGGGATTCCTCCAATAGGCCCATGCCCACCCCCACGGGAAGGGATGGCATAGGGTTGCATCTGTGGTCCTCCTGAGTAGCCAACTATTGGAGTTCGCCCTGACACCACACCCCCATGCTGAGGACCTCCAGGCCTGTGGCCTGCTCCATTTGCCATTTGACCAAAAGGAGTATATCCACTGCTCCCTGCATGGTCTCAGTAGCAAGAATTTGAATCAGGACTCCAATATCAACCACATCCCTTACCAATCAATCATTCTCAACCAAGAAACTTCTTTTCTTTTACCACAGGTCAAAAGCCTTTCACTTATGGTACCCCAACACAATCAGAGATGCAAAAAATATAGAACAAACCATTTCTTCCATCCACATATCGGCCACGGCCAGTACGGCGATCATGTATTGCTCCACCTGTTGCTGCAGTGGCAATTGGAGCTGGCACAAATCCATCCCCATTTGCTACAGCTGACCCTCCACCTCCCGGAAACACTCGACGATCATTGTACAGCTGCAGCAGTGCAGACAATACAAAATCAGGACAAAAGTCAACCCTCTCAAATTAATGAGTTTATCCACTCTACAGATGCATTGCATGAGTTCATTGGAGGCTTGACCTTTCTCGGCTTCTGAAACTGCACCATACTCTGCTTCAGATTGTTGAGAGGACCTTCTACAAGCACCTCATGCTCCTGAGCCCACAGAGAAAACAAGGTTGATCAGAATCAAAAACACCCAAAAATAAAACAAATGATCAAGCAATTAAGAATGGCCAATGATCTTTCTCACCTTGTAATGTGTTAGCAAACTGTTCCACAGAGGCTGCTTGCTTAGGACCTTTGGATTGCCTAATATTACAAGACCGTATTGTGCCCGTGTGAGTGCCACATTCAGTCTCCGTGGATCATTCAGAAAACCAATCCCCTGAACAACAACACACCAATATACAACACAAATAAATAACTCACAAGAAATTATTACAAGTTGCAATTTCCCATGCTATAATCACACCAACCTCCCTTACAATTCCTAATCTACACTCAGTCCATATCCTGTCATAAATTGAGTAGAATCTCCACAAAGTAGATCCACTACTCCTCAAGTGAAATGACTCATGGCACAGAATGATGTTACCTGATGTTCATTGCTCCTAACACAAGAAAGAATTATGAAGTCTTTTTCTCGACCTTGAAATGAATCTACACTTGCAACCTGCCAAAACAAGGAATTCAGTGCTTTGATCATGACTGACAGCACCACAAGGTTGATCACATGAGCAATATTGAACAATAGAACATTTAGACATACTCTAAAATAAATGCCCTATGTCCTCAATGACTGAATACCTCAATGTCCTTGTAGAGCTGTTGACGTAGAGACCCATTTCGTGCCATGTAGTTCACAATATATGCACGTTGGCCTTCATATGGAGTGATCACCCCAATCTGCAACACATTAGGACTTAACATTGCATCATGATTCATTTCATAGCAGTGCAGAATGTATGACCTCTGACTGAGGTGTTGAACAGCTCTGGACAGTGGCACAGAAACTCAATAAGGGCAAAATGTATGCATACAAAAACATTTCCTACATATTATGTTGCTTTTCGATACATCAAGCAGACTACTGCAAATCTTAGGTATGCAATGCAACACAAATGGAATGTATTTACCTGACTTGGAATCACTCCACTTCTCAAAAATGTTGTCACTATCTTTTCCACATTTGCGGCTTCAGTTCTGTTCAGATACGACGTCCCACTTGCACTAATTTCCTCTTGCCCCATCTGACTTTCAACCAATGTAACATGCACATCAGGAACATATTGAAATTGTTGGCGCTGAAACTGAATTGAAAAGAGCGCCATGCAAGAAACAAGGACATGGTGCTAACCTGAACATAGAAGAACATGGGCCTGTTAGGAGCAGGCCAAGGGAAGTCGATCTGTGATTGGAGCCTTTCTGCAATTGTGACTCCATTTTGTAGTGTTCCTTCATAGAAGCTGTTTGATGGAAACTCAGACAGGCATGGATGCATCCGGTATTGCACCTACTCATTGCAACCACAACACAACCATGCTGTCAAAACAAAATTATGTCAATGGGGATTCACAGTGCACTACCCTCCCAAGTTTAGAAATTTTCTTCCCCCAACAACAAAATCTAAAACTCTAGAAGACCCAGAAAATGTTTGACAACCGTTCACACAGGGTGCAATGAAGGAGATCAGTCATTTGTACCATTCAGAAGAAACAATGGATGATGAAGGTTTTACCTGCAGACGGATGGGTTTGACACCCAGCAACACTAAACGCTCAAACAAAGATTGGGCCAGTCCAGCACGAGCAGCCTTCTTGCACATAATAACAGGGCCTAGCTGACAATGGTCTCCTACCAATACCAACTGGCAACATCCAAAAACATTCCAATGTCAGGGCATCTTCTACCACATACTTGCAGACTCTTCTGAAAATAATTGTTCGTAGCAAGATTTAAGCTGCTCAAACACTGAAGACTAACTTATGGGGTGTTGTAAATGACCCATCTGACTAAACCTCCATATGGAACCACAAATGGAAGAGGGCCATACAGCACACAAAATGCATGCACCTGTTTGGCTCCCATCACTAATGGAATTAAGCACTCGGGCTCTGTAGCCTGTGTTGACTCATCTATTAGCACCTGCACAGTCAAGCAGAACAGGCTTCACCTTAGAGAGGAACATGATACTCACTACAGTTAGATTCAGTACTAACACAGCTGATAACATCAAAACAGTTTGATTGGAACAAAGCAAGTGTTTGAGACAGATTAATTCCTTTCGGGCCAGGTCCACAGAGTAAACCCATGATTTAGCAGGCAGTTATACACAGGAAACTTGTTTCAAAGCTTATGACTGTTATGGACGAGTGCAAACCTGCCGAAACCGAAAGTTGGCAAGACGGGGGTCACCGGCACCCACACATGTAGAGCAAATAACATCAGCACTCTGTGAAATCTCTCTCTCTGTTGCCCTCTTCAATGCTTTATACTTCTTCTCATCAGCACTTGACAGTTCCCCTGGATGGTCAACAGTTAAGGGTGTTAGCAACTTGGTCCAGGTTGTCCAGAACCACCACCATCTTAGTCAAAGCATACCATGTCTACCTTTTGCCACAGAATTTGACTCAGAGTAGTTCAACATATGTGCAGGCATTTTTCATGTTATGGAAACATACAAATCTTACCCACCATATGACAAATGCATGAAAGACTGATATCAAACAGGCTTCTTTACATCAAAATCTGCATAAACTTACACTTTGCAGCAATACTTAAGGGTTTAGTCTGCAATATTCCTAAATTGACAGATGCATAAAGTGATCAATGCATCATGACAGTCCAGAACACAAATGACAAGAGACACACCTAGCTCATCTTTCAAAAGCTGCAATTTGTGCAGCTCACTCTTGTCTGTTGCATCAAGATGTCTCACCTGTTGGCCAACAACCCACCATAGTTATGAAGTTACAAATTAAACTGCACAAATTAGCCAACCTAATCCTGGAAGAATCAGAATATAAAAGAATATGCTCCTCCTCCTCACTCCTCATTCCTAGTTGCAAGTGATGTATCTATCCAGCAGGATTGGCAAAAAAACACCCCCTTGACTACTGGATGAACTTGAAAGCAATGTGTGAGTATGATGTAATCAGCATCACAACAAAGCACACAATTAGGACAAGGCAAACCTGATAATGGAGAGTGAGGTGCTCCACAGGTGAGTTTACAGCCTCTCTTGATTTGGCACACAATCGCACCACCTGCAAGAAGAATTGAGAAAGATGCTATTACTAACCATTAAATGGACTTGGTCAGACTAACCACTCAAACTAATGTTATGATAGGCATCATCACAATACTCGGTTTTTCTGCTGGGATGCTGTTTTGTTCATTGTTGAATCAGGACTGCAATCTAGCCCACTTTTTATTCTTTCTTCTCAAGCATGGCACAATGCCTTCAACAATTTGCAGACATATAGGCAAAATGACATGCTCAGTGGAGCCTTCTGTGTCATGCACAGCATATCACAGACTTGTTGGATAAAACACACTTACTGGCCCTATGCCTCATCTCCACCACTCACAATCCAAATGTCTCCTGTCATAGATAAGTAGAACAGAATTTTTCTGTAAACACAAACTAGAAGCATACCTTTAGACCTGTTGCACTTATTTTTTCAGCAAGCTGGTCCACTGCAACATTGCTTGGAGCACAAACCAGAACCTGTCCATGGCTTTGCCCAATCAGATCAAGGGATAAAGTTGCAGAAAACAATTCAAGGAAGTTCAGGACATCCTTGGGAGGAAAACAAAAGTAATTCTGGTGAATACCTGACCCTGGCCCTGCTTTGCCAGATGATACACAATAGCTGCAGAGGTCACAGTCTTCCCTGTCCCAGGAGGCCCTTGTATCAAGCTCACTGGCTTTTGCAGCACACTCTTCACAGCATACACCTACACAGGCCACGAGTTTTATGACCATCTGCTAAATGCAAAGCACATGACAAAAAAAGGAATTTACTCAGCAAATAGAAATTTGGGTGTCATGAAGAGGAAGTAATACCTGAGAGGCATTTAAGTCAGGAAGCCCAGGTGCTCCAAATCGCCGAGGGAGAGTATTGCGAACTGTTTGAGGTTCCACCTCATGTCCCAAAAGCCGATGGTAGATGTATCTGCAACAACCTAGAATTGCATTAATTTCTGCCAATATTACTCCGAAGGATGTAAGCTAACACAATTAGGAGCAAACTATTGTAGATAGTTTGGATTTTTAAGACTGAGGGTCCACAACCAGACCTACTATGGTATGTTTCAAGTCTGATAGTAGTCAAATTTGTATGGTGGGTGAAACAACCCATCTCTTCTATGAAACCAAAGCCAAAAATGTAACTTACTTACCCACTCACACTGGTCTCATCCACAGCAAATGTCTTCATAGCAGCTTGCATGCGATCAAAGCTAGTGCTCTTCCAGACAAAGTCAACACTGAAATTGTGGTTCACATCAATGGGGACACCCTGCCATACACCAGCAAAGGACAACCATCAGCTCTGCTTATTTGTGAAACCTACTTAGTGACAAATATCATAAAGAGGCAGTATTTGCTACTGCATTGTTAATGATGTCCCTCACTGATATATGTCTGCAGAACTCAAGACAATGCTTTGAATTGACAGTTAGTCTTGAGAGCAACACTGACATTCTGGGTACATACCTGGTTGGCTCGTAACTCAAGTGCCACCTCCTCATGTGCAGTCAACTTAATCTGGGGAGACACACAATACCAGAATATAATTTAGTCATTAAACAAGCTGATATAGCAACATCAAGAATGTCTAAATATTTACACATTAACAACTGCATGAACCTTACCAAATATCAAATAAACATGTCAAGAATGCTCCTAAGACCTTACCACATGCCCTACAGACTGCCACCCGGAATGGATACCATCTCCAAGATACCGCAAGCGCAATTCATCTCCAGGAACCAACCGCAGTTCATTCTCATCCTGCCATGATAGCAAGCCATCACCAAAACCAGAACAGCCAGACATGTCCATTAGTGTCCATTGACTGCCCAGCTCACCTCCATTGATAGCTTTGAAAATGCTATTTTAGGTTTGGTGAAAAAAATTGAAAGTAGATCACCAAAGCTATTTGAGCTAGACATGTCATGTGATAGGATTCCCCAAAAAGTTACCATGAATCTAGAAAAAAGCACGACAACTATTCAAAAAGCTAAAAAAATTAACAAGTGCAGTTGACCAAGCTTTGTCGGGATGAGTGCTAACCTTAGGGAAGACAAAATACACAATACGCTTCTTGTTTAGACCAACATCCCACCGTACAGTGATGTTATCTTTACTCTGTGCCTCCTTCATCATCTGCAACAGTTGACAAACACAGCCTCTGAGTCCTGAAAAACCCAATTCCCATTTGCAGGCAGTGTCCCACAGAGGTATTATGCAAGATGGCACTTTTTTGCATGCTTCCTTGCATTGTCTCTGAGAGCTGCATGAAATGCAATTGGTACTTTGGCAAAGAGATGTGGTGATAGAGACAGCAGACATGGCCCAGAAAGAGTAGAAAACAGTGCCTCTATTTTTGCAGTTATGGAGGCTAGTGCATTACCTTATCAAAGTCAGCTTCTAGCTTCACCAGTGGTCCAAACACATTTTGATACTGCCATAGAAACAAACAACATATGAATAAAATCCAAATTGATTAAACCAAAGATGCAGACAGTTGGAGGTTTAATCAAATAAGTAGTAAATAAAGCTTACCTGGTATGCATCTTCATACTTAAGAGCAACAGTTTGTGGTTCATCATCAACACCTGGCTTCTCAAGATCCTCCAATACTGCTTCCGGATTTGCCTTCCATAGCTCTTCCACCTTATTAATTTGTTGGGCACTGATTTGCCGTGCCCTTAACTGCTCTTGTTCTGATGGGACCTGCAAAAGGATGCTGCACAGTTAGATGTGGAATTTCAAGTGTGCTAATTTACATTTGGATAGCAACTTAAGAAAGGGGCTTTATAGTGGAGATAAAGAAGTCTAGTGAGCACACCTTCACCAGCCATTGAAGAAAACAGCGATCATCGATAAGAGGTAACCATTGGCTCAGGTCCCAATTCATGTCTTTCAAGGCATTGACACTCAAGCAGGGTTCACGACAAAGCAGCACTACAACACTCTCTGTCTTTGCAGAGATGAACCCTAACAGAAACACATTACGACATCCACAATTGTAGCATTCAAGAATTGTTTCCCCCAATGGGCTGTCCTTATGAAGGCAAACCTCCTTGTGCTTTGCCCGCACCTGTCAACAAAACACCCATTCAATCCCATCAAACCATGGAAAGAAGAGATTGATTTGAGGAGGAAACATGTTTACTGAGGGAAAACCCTAAAAACCTAAGGGAAGGATGCAAAGCCCTAATCTGTGAGGACAAAACATACCAGGTGATTGACAATGTGAGAACCAGAAGTGTTCCCCCGTGAATTACAAAACCACTTGCGGCATGATGGAACATTGCAGCGCACAATGCATGCAGGGTTATGAATGCCACAGTACTTGCAAGCATGTTCAGGCAAGTCCCGCTTGGCATACTCATGGCTGTCCTCATCCCCGGTCTCATCAAAACTCAGTTCACTCAATGCCGTGGTCAATGAACCAAGTGCAGCAGTTTGGCTGCTCGTTTTGCCATTTGAAGCTCCAGAAGAATCCAATGACAAAACTGATTCTGACACTCCCACAGCAAAATCATTTGGCTGAGAGACAGATGTTGCAAGATTCGATGCATTATTCCAGACCAAATTATGTGCCGGCTGACTGAGCTCAGTGAATTCCGGGTAGTCACAGTCATCCCCCTGGGTGTTGAATTCAAGAAAGGTAAATGCATCCCCCTGTGGTTGTGAAGCAGATTCATAAAGACTCTGTGCCACCAGATTTTGAGCGGCCATGGCAGGCCTAAATAAATCTTTTCAACTACCTGTGAAAAAACAAGCATTCAACAACATATTCCACCATTCAACCTAAGAAAATCAAAAAAGTGGCAAGACGCTCAGGCCCTTGGATCTTCCAGAAAGGGGACAGAACCCAGGAAAACGGCAAGATCAAAACGGAAGAGGACAGATGAACAGAAAAACTGAGGCAACAAGATGTGCACATCAGATGTTTTGCTAAAAAATTTCCCAAAAGAGAAAAAAAAGTTGAAGTTACACAATAACCTGCCAGAATTGATTTCACTACAGCCGCGTTTGTGCTCCTGGCCTAATCGATTTGTTGCGAACAACAAAAAAAACAAAGAGTTGGTGCAAGAACAACAAGAAGATGCTGAAATTCCAGAGGAGAAACAACCGAGGGCGGTGGGGAACAGAGTGGGAAAACAAAACACGAAGACAAAAAATGGAAAAGAAGAAAAAGAAGAAGAAGAAGAAGAAACCAGCGACAAGAATTGCTACTAACACTGGTACCGATTATGAGCGAGTCGATTGGGATCGCAAGAACTTGTCGAGGGACGAGGGGCTGGACTTGGGGGTTTGGGAGGTTGTGTGTAAAGGTTAGTTGCGAAATTAGGGTTTCTAATGATCATGTCCCAAGAGAAGGAAGGAGCAACAGAAATTGGGGAAAAAATCAGACAAAATCACGAGGATCAACCAACCAAACTCTTTGTAGTAAATGGAATTGTGCGTAAGTGCGTACCTAGAGGCAAAGGATTCTTTGCCGTCGTCCTCGTCGACTTGAGCCCTGCACCTATGCTGGCGCAACGTGGCCACCTCAAGAGGCTGGAAGCCGATGAGGAAGAAGAAAGGGGTGTCGCTGCGAGAGTGACGACTCCGTAGCAAGCGATTAGTTGCCCTAAAACTATACCCTCCGGTTATAAACAACTGTGCCCCGCCCGGGTTATAAAACCTGCTCGTCATCGGTTGCTCTTAAACGGCTCCACCAATCAGGTGATACCTTGGTGTGATGAGTAGGTAGGTACCAGCGTTGGCCGGTTCTTTCCTTTTAAGAGAACCTTCTATGTCGGTTATGATCCTTTTTCTTCTTCTTGTAAGTTCTGAGGGTGCAAGTTTGAACCTGTGATGAAAAGTTGGATAGGGATGAAACCCTAAATCAATGGCACAGTGCCATCAACTACCCAAGTGAGTACTAGGCAAAGTGGCATAGTTGATGGTGATGGGTGGGGGAGTTGTAAATGGTTCTTGTTTGTTTTGCTTTTGTGTTTTTTTTCATTGTAGGTTTTTGTGTGATAGCTTGATTTGGGGTAAAATGACATTCAAAGTTTGATGTTGGGCTAGTTGCATTCCCAAAGGAGTTTGAAGGTTTTGCAAGATGGTTTTGGAAGATGCAGATGATCAAACAACTAGGCTACATCTATATGAAGAGCTATTGAATTTTGAAAGGAAAGTTAAATATCAAACTTTGTGTTTTTGAAGATAGGATGTTGGTAGATGATGGAGGGATTGAGTAGTTCTAGTGATTTCATGGTTTGAGGCAATGTCTTAGTGTGAAAACCTAACTCCTCTTATGGGCACATAATTTCTTATGTGCATGTGTTTCAACAAAAGTAGAATAGGAATAGAATTTCATAGGGGTCACTTAAGGGAGATGATGAGAAGCTTAAGGGATTTCAAAAACGATTCTTATTACAAGTCAATTAATGTGGTTTCTTCTGATCATTGCAATGTTGTTTGACTTCATGGCTAGGGGGAAAAAGAACCTTCATAATTAGGAGCTCCAAAGTGAGATTTTGTGTTGGGAAACTTTGATTATAGTGAAAAATTGTTAAGTGACTTTTAAGACTTTGTTTCGTCTTTGTTTTCTCCTTTAGGCAATTATGTGGCATTTGTTTTCTATCTATATTTATGTGTATTCATGGTCATTTGTTGTGAATGGTGGTAGTTGTGTTACATATAAATATTTTTGAATTTGCATGAAATTTGACTAAGTAAGTTATGGTGTAAGGGGATATTCAATGTCATTTGTGGAAACGAGGTCATTGAAGTTAAGATTTATGTTTAATCACAATTGAAACTACCATAATAAAAAGACTAATTGTGTTTAAGAAAGTGAAATTGAAATGATTTGATCCCTAAAAACCCATAAACTAGATTGTAGCTATCAAAACTTCTAGACAAAAAAAATTTGTTACACTTATTACAAATGACCATTGCCATGAAATCTTTGTGTTTTCTTTTCAATCAATGATTAACCTACAAACATTAGTAGAAAAAACATCATTTGCAACTATCATTAGTGATTAAATTTTAATCGTAAGTAACATTTGTAACTACAAATCAACTTAATAACAAACAACAAATTGCCAACAACATTAGTCACAAATGATAGATCAAATTTTTTTTTGTAAAATACGAGTATGATGAATTTATACATGTATCCAAGGATGAGTTCTTACAACTAAATTTGCAATTACAATGCACACCAATATGTTCACATGTGGTAGCCTAAAAATGTGACATGTGGCATCATTTGGATTTTTTGAAATATTTTGTTAAACAAATATTTCTTTTTTTTCAACCATCCAATTAAAGCAACTAAATTGTGTCACATGGCAACTTAAAATTGCCCTATAATCATTTAGGGTTAGTTTAAGGTTGGATCACCACCATACTACAATTTAGACAAACAATTCTTTTACAACAAAATACGGATATATCTGGTATCCCAAAATTAGACCAATCCGATTGAATGCCATAGCAATAAGTCTTGTAGTTAGAATCCCCACCACTTAGTTTAAAACCTTTGCTAACAGGAAAGTCAATGTTGCTTTCAAAAAGCAAATCTACCATCAATACAACATCCAAAATGCTATTGAAATTATTTCATCAAATGGGTCTAGGAAAGTTACTATGTGTAATATTGAGGCCAACCTCGTTACAAACCCTGCAAATGATGTCAATATCAAATAAGTTCTTTGATTTAAAAATAAACAACTCCCTATAAACATTAAAGTCCATAATAGATACATAATATTAGTTGCTAGCTTTTTCTATATAATATCCCTAACAACAAATTAATGTGTGACCCTTGAATATAAAGTCACACACATAAGACACATACTCATAAAATATAAACAAACATCAACATAGATATGAAGATGTTGGGACAAAGATGTGAACTAGAATTTGATCCCTTTAGATACAAATGAGTTCATACATGTTACTTTTTAAATTATGTTTACCACTAGATCTTAAGGTGCCGCATGTGAAATAAACACAAGGTCTTGAAGCTAACCTTGTTTCAAATATAAGATTGGCCATGTGGTACCTAGGTTAAGCCTAGCCCACCTAACCATAGGTCTAGCCAAGGTAGGTAGGTATTTAAATCTAGGTCTCAAACTTTCACAACAAAATTTTATTTTATTTTAAATTTAATCTTTTGGGTGGAGCTTATGTGATTAGTTCCTCTCATATGATAATTGAAAAATTGAATGTGTTTACTACACCAAAGCAACCTACTTATATAGTTTGTAAACTTGAAATGGAAGACAAATAATATGGGATAAAATTTTAGTTATAGCCTAGTCGCAGAGTTGTAGCCTAATTGTAATTATTCCCTATCACATATTATTACATAGCCTATTTATTAAGTAGCATAAGTTTTTACTAAATACCTATTTAAATAGTACTTATTTAAAATACATATTTAAATAGCCTTTAGATAATTATTTATTTTAAATACCTATTTAGATAGCTTCTAAATAATTATTTTTAATTAAATAACCTATTAGGTAGTTAGTGAATATGTAGGTATGTATGTAGGTACCTACCTAGGTAGGTAGGTAGGTAGGTAGGAGGTATTTAGTAAATAGGTAGGTATATACATATAGGTATGTATGTATGTATTATTAAATAGTTTATACATGTAATTATAGGTAACATACATATCTTATGCAACTATAATGTGACTATTTGGTTGCATGTGAAACTAAATGTATATATGATCTTGTAAAAAATCTAAATACGTTATGAAAAATCAACCTATTGAAAAGATGAAATAGGTCATAATCATAATCTAGTTGAAAAGATGATCAAAATCCATCCAAATTTGAAAAATAGTCACATAAACAACCATTCATAATCATAGTTGCACATAGAATGGTTACAAATGACATGATTTTTATTAATGAAAGTTGGGAAATTAGGGTCCCTATCCTTTTTGTTACACCTAATTTTTCATATTTCTAAACCTATAGTTTCTTGTCTAGCACAATTTTTCAACTTTAAGTCTAGTTTGAAAAACGAGTTTAGTTCCATGTACACATCACACATTTTTCAAGACTACATATTATATAAGCATGGATATTTACACAAATTAAATTTACGGGTACATAAATAATTGATTAACAATCAATTAATTCTAAAATTTAATTTACTTCACCATCTTTTCAAAAAAAAATTCAACTAGTTTTATTTAAACTTGTGTTCAATTTGCTTTCCAAGGTTCTAATTTTAGCAAAATGGCTAGTTCAATGGTTTGGATCTAGTGTTCAATCAACCAAAAAGATGTCAATTTCAGTCTTAAGTTACAAAAACCCAAACCTTAATACCCCAAATTTAACATTCCAAACTAAAAAATTTGCCAACATTATTAGGTACCCATCTAATTATGTTGTTAATATTTAATACATGCATTATAACTTGTGTCGTATGCGATTAAAATATACCTACTACCATTAGTACAAAAGTGGGGTGTAATTCATTCACCTAAATCACTATGGGACTTTAAGAATGAAATAATTTCATTGTATTTTTGTGGTTTCACTTTAGTTAGTTATCTCATTATAAGGTCATTATATAAACATCATGTTTCATTGTTACTTGACATAATCAATTATTATATTTTATTATGATAAATAGGTTTATTTTATATTGTTGTTTTAAATATTTAAAATATTTTAAGTCATACCTTATTTTATTTTAAGACACCTTATTTATTCTAACTTATATTTTAATTTATTATAAAATATAATAAGATATTATAAATTATTATACCTTTGGTCATGCCTTAAATTATTATAAGTTATTCCACTTAAATCATCCTACTCTATTATAGGCTTTTTATCCTAAATTTTTTGAAACTAAATTATTTAACGATCTTTGGTTATATTTTAGGTTATTTTATTTTAAATTATTATATGTTATTTCAAATTAAACTATTACAAGTAATCTTGGTTACTGTAATTGGACAGTTTGTTAATTGCATGCTGCTAATTCGAGAGAAGGATAGGAATATGCACCCTCTTCTATTTGTTATCATTCTCCCTTAGCTTGGATGTGAGTGCTTCTAGGTTCTAGTTGTGTTTTTGGTTTCGTTAGGTTATTCAAGATAATTTTATTTTACGTTTTTATAAATTATTTTATCCTCAGGTATAATAATTTAAATTAACATAAATTAAAAGATAATAACATAAGACAAAATTACATATAAAAATTTAAGGTGGAATAACCTAGGGTAGAATAATCTAAAATAACCAATAATATCCTACAATAAAATAACCAATGATAACATAAAATAAAATTATTTAGAATAATCAAAACCAACCAATAATAGCCTACAACCAAATAATTTTAAATAACTAAAAATAACCTAAAATAATCAACAATAACTTACAATAGAATAAACAATAATAACTTATGACAAAATAACCAATTATAACATATGATAAATAACATTAAATAGGCAACAATAACTTACAATAGAATAATCAACTATAAATTATGTTAAATAATTTATGATAACCAACAATAACTTACGATAAAATAACCAAAAATAGCCTATGGTAAATAACTTAAAATAATCAATAATAGCCTATGATAAAATAACTAATAATAGCTTAAAGCAAAATAGCCTATAATAGCTAGTAATTATTTCTAACAAAACAACCAATAATAACATAAAATAACTTAGAATAACCAATATTAATATACAATAAAATAGTCAATAATAAATTCAAATAAATAGTAATAACCTACAATAGAATAATCAACAATAACCTATGATAAAATAACTTAAAATAGCCAATAATAGCCTATGACATAATAACAAGCAAAAACTAGACTTATTCATGGTCAAGGTTCCAAAAAAAAAAAAAGGGATTACAAGAATTTTATGGGGTTATTTTTTGCAAATAACATTTATTAGAAAAATTGGATAGTCCAATTTCAAATAATTCATGTCGTGGTGAAGAGTTTTAAAATTCATACATAATTATGCATGAATATTTTGATTTATAGCCAAACATAAAAATTCCCAAAATTCCCAAAATGAGTTTTAATGGACAACTAAACATGTTTTTGGCAAGATTATTTCCTACACATGTGACATGTACTTGAAGCTACACATTTAAAACCTATTGAACATAATTGTTTTTGTCAAATGTTTTTTAAAATGAATGTTTTTCCTTCCAACCCTTTCTTTCAAAATTTCAAGACTTTGAAACTTTTGTATAATTTGGTTTTTTATCAAGTTCATCTAATGAACATGTACTTTCATAGAAGGGGGCATGTTTTTGTTGTACAAAAAGTTTAAAATCGATTATATAACTTTATGCATTCCTTTTGATTTCTTTTTTACAAAATTCACTTTAAACATTTGAGATAGTTAATTTATAGGACTCAAAATGACATTTACATATTACTTAGATTATATTTAAATATTTTTATTAATTTAACATGACATCATTTTATTTATTAGCATATAACAATCCACTACAACTATAATAATGTAAGATAAACAAAAATCCAAAGTTGTCTTTTGCAATCCTTTAGATACAAATCATTCCTTTTTGGTACCCAATTATGAACACACCCAACTTACAATAGAATATCCAAAAATAGTTAATTGTTAAACAACCTAAAAATAACGTAAATGTTTTTGGTAAAATAGCTTAAAGTATGTAAGAATAGCCTACGATAAAATAACCAACAATAGTATATGATAGAATAACCAAAAATAATCTATGATAAAATAATTTAAAATAATTTATGATATAATAGCCTTATTATTTGCATAATAAATGTCTCCTCACCCATATAACTCAGATCTTTTAATAAATATTCAAAACAATCATCACCATGTGACATGCATGAAATACTAACGCATATTCATGTAAATTCTAGAATGTTAGAAGATGTTCACATTGTGTCATAGGCACAAAAACAACCAAATCTATAGTACTTCTTAAACCAAAACAAAATTAAAGGTAAGCCTAATTCTAAATCCAAATTGTGAAACAAGAAAAATAAGAACAAAAACACAACACATGCAAAATAAGAATGCAACACGATTTTATTGCAGTAAGGAAACAAGAACAAAACAAGGCTATAACACAAAAACATACCCAAAACTAATGTTGAACATATTAGAAATAATTGGAAATTTTACTTTTATTTATACTTATTGGGTTCCACTAGGAAAAAAACTAGGGTTTTCAACTATGGTTTCGACTTTGTTTCAATTACATTTTGAAGTTGAAAACATCATTTCCAACTATAGAATGTTTTTTCCAACTCAAAATGACTTTTTCAACTACTTACCAAAATAGTTGATAATGTTGAATCGAACCCACAACACAATTGGAACCTACCTACACATGTTAATTTTCAACCAACATTGAAGTGACAAGATTTTAGTTAAAAGCAACGAACCATTTTAGTTAATGGAACATTTTTGACTTATGAATGAAGCTCAACCGCCTTCAACCAGATCTCAAAGTTGAACTTTCAACTATTTTCCAACTTCATGAATTGTCCTACTTAGAGTTATGTCTAAGCAAATAATCTAAGCAATAGTTTGTAAGCATGTGTCCCTACCTAAAATTATGTGTAGGCTTAGGAAAAGTTTGGGAATTCTAAGAGAGTGAGAGGCTATATGAAGTTTAAGGTGAAGGGGGAAGAAAAAAACCCAAGAATGTAAAAAACCCAAGTGTTACATAGGTGGGAAGGTCAAAGTGCAAAATGAAAGAAAGAGAAAGGGACGAAGAGGGTGCGAGTGTGAGAGGACTAGGAATGGTGGGAAAATGATGCAAGCTTTTAGGGTTTTTTTTTTTGTGCTTCAATTTTATTTCTTTAATTATTGGGCCCTTTTTAGTTTTGTGACATTGATAAAAAAATTTGTGAGCTTTTTCCAAAAAAAAAACTAGAAAAATTAGTTGAAAAAGAGGGAGGGAAAGGGCACGCATGCAAAAGGATTGGGAATGGTGGGAAAATGGTGCAAGTTAAGGTTTTTTTTTTTGTGCTTCAATTTTATTTCTTTAATTATTGGGTCCTTTTCAATTTTGTGACATCGATTGAAAATTTTGAGAGTTTTTTCCATAAAAAAACTAGAAACATTAGTTGAATTTAAAGTCTAAACATTAAAAAAAAGTCCAAAATTCTCTCCAAAAATTTTGACCCCAAAAATGCTGGTTGTTTTGTATAAAGGACAATAATAATTGCATGGTTTTATTTTTCTAAACAAATTTGGTCGTTAGTTTGCGCAAAAACAATTGCCAAAATTTTGGACATTTGGTCCCTAATTTCCATTTGGTCCCACATCTTGATGAATATTCATCAACTATTACCATGAAATTGACCTATAAAGTTGTTCGTTTTTTAAAGATGAGACTTTTGGGATTGGTCCCCAGCCCCCTCCTAAAAACATGGGAACTTTGATTCTCATAGTGCATGTTGCTACTGTGAACCAAATAGAATTGTGAATTCAAATCATTGGGCTTTTGTGACACAACACCCACCAATGCACCAACCAAAAAAAATTATTTTGGATTTTTGGATGGGATGAAACCCAACTCTAGGGACTATCCTCTAAGGTGGGTAACTTTTTTTTTTTTTCCCCCCCACGTCCCTAACCCACCCCGACCAATTCTAAGAAGAACCCAACTACCTACCCAAATCCCCTCCCCCTTCACCTCCCCTCTCGTTCCTCAATATTCCGTTGCGTTTTAGAAATTCCATTGTGTTATGTTCTTTGAAGTTTTACGCACTTTTAGTGCTTCTCTAAAGACATGGTATCGCCATTGCCTAAGGGATAGTGAGGAGCAGGGAACTAGAGGACGTAGCCAAGAGCTATGCGGAGCCCCTAAGCTCATCATTGCATGATCAGGTAAGCCATGCCCAGCTCCTAACCAATCTTCTTACTCTTGTGTTTTTCTTTCATTAACTTGCCACTCGTCTTGGTCAATCCTTTTGCTACTAATGTTCATTCCTAGTTGCTTTTTTTCTTGGTGTGTTCTTGGTGTTTGCTCTTGATGGTTTTTTTCCCTTTTCATTCATGATGCTCTTAGTGTTTACTCTTTCTTGTTCTTTTTCCTTGCTTGCTTTTAGTGCTTTTAATGTTCGTTCCTGATCACTCCTTTTCCCTACATGTTCTTAGTGCTCGTTCATGGTATTCCTCTTCCCTCTTCACTCTTGGTGTTTGCAATTGGTCATTCCTAAATTGTTGCAATAATTTAAGTAGTCCATGTTTTTGCATGTTTAAAATTTAAACAATAATATCAACATCCTCTTCCTTTGTTAGGACATTTAATGGGTCAACTTTCCTAGACCTAATTTTGCCATTTAGATGGTCTAACAATGATGACAATGGTATGTTCCAATGCATGTTGATTTTCCCATGGAAATATTTTTCTGTTACATTCATGGCATTTTCTAGTGTTTCCTTTGTCCATTTGCCTTTAGGGCATACAATAGGCTCCCATCATGTTCTTTTTTTATTTTTGTATTGTTATTGGTGCAAGCGAAAGTGGGGCACTCTTTTTGTTCATCATGTTTGGTCTAGCAAATTGTAAGTGCTACTCCTTCTCCCCTAAAGCACATTGAACATCATGTTGCACCAAATCCTCCAAACACTAACCTATAAAGGATGGGGCATGTGCATTTAGAGCCCATAAGAAGTATACCCTCATTGTTCTTAAAATCAAACAAAGAATACAATAATTTAATTTGGTCAATAAATGTTTGAATAACATGTTCTTATGTCACCCACGAAATATCAATAAAATGGAAAAAATCTACTAAGTTTTCCAACTTCAAATTTTGGCTTATTATTATTGTGCAAGTGGTTGGTGTGAATTTCAAGCTACAAAAGGTTAGAACACATTGAAGTCTTTGATGACTAACTTTCCTTGCATTATTTCCCACTTATGCGACTACATGTTTGGTTACCCAAGTAACATGTTGATTTAAGATTTTTTTTATAAAGACTATTTATTTCCTCAATTTTGCATTGATCAAACTTCTCTATTTTTTAGTTTGTTGGACTTTCTTGTTGTCATTTGCACTCATCACTTTTGCTTCTATTTTCACATTTACAAACTATTCTTTTTCAATATTGCTTTCAACCTTCTTGCATTAAACACTAACTAGAAGCTTTAAGAATTTCAAAAGGTCCTTTAACATAAATGTGAAAATGTGGGGAACTATAGTTGGTAATTAATGAATCTTGAATTGATGAAACCATCATCCTTGAATTTTCCCCACCCTCACATGATGTGACCACTACATGAAACATATTGTTGATTAAATGTCAAAAACAAACATAATTTTGACAAAAAACAATGTTGTTTGATGTCATAAGTCTATAAGCGGAATTAAACATCCTTTTCAATGCACCTAACACATTGCTAGATGTCAATACCCCCATGGGGTTGGGGACAACGTTTGCTAACACAAAGGACTATGGGAGGCAAACTCGACATTGGATTTCATCACATTGAGGATCCAATCTTTTATCAACAACTCATGGTTCTAGTGCATAGGCACTCATTTTCCTCACTTGGTGCAACTATTAAAATCATCTTGTTAGGATTTGAAACCATAACATGGTTTCGATCATTTGTTGCCCATGACCTATGATCTCTTGACACATCCAACGTAACCTCATTTGGAGTCATTATACTTGAAAATCTAGTTCCACAAAAGAATTATAAGTTGGCATTCAAATTAAAAGATTAAATGTTTTTTTGATCCTTTTTTTTTTTCAACCCATATGCATTGAATTTCACTTGGATTGCCATGTTGGTAACTAAAATGTCTAATCATGTAAACCTAACCTCCATAGTGTTGGATTGATTTTGAGTTGGTTTGGTGGCCGACCTTTTATTGGGCATGCTTTTCCCTTTTTGGCCTTCCCTAGAATCCTAACCTTTATTAAAATTGGTGTTTTGTTATTGGCCCTATGATAATTTTGGGTGAAGTGTGAAGCAATGACTAATGTAATGCACATATGCATTGTAATGGGAACATGGTTGGTTGGGGTTAATGTTAGAGGTTGTGGTTTGTGGTGGATTAAAGTGGTCTTTTTTTAATGAAGCCCATTACACCTTCAACATTTGTTTTCTCCACCTTGTATTCCTTCGAATATGATGGGGCTTTATTGGGTTTGGCCCCATGATTATTAAACCAACAATGTCAAAAAATTCTTTGGGTTTTCCTTGTTGAGCCCAAAATAATATGGCATCCTACATTCGAAGCTGAAACTATTTGTTTAAAATCCCATACCAAAATTAAACTACACAGTTTTCTATAATGCTTAATGAAACCATTGGTGATAATAACCTTGTTATTTGCCCATGTTGGATCATGTGCCCCTTCTATGGTGACCATATTGATCCATAGCCAACACTTAAGACAGCAAGTTTATAAATAGCAGTTAGTTTTGTTGAATTAAAAGTTCCAATACAATGGCAAGTGGTAGCAATATCTGGAACCTAGATAAAATATGGTAGGCACCCAACATGGAACATCACCATCTGTGCAACCTCTATTTTCAGAAAGAAAGGACAAAACAAAACAAGGACCTTATGATTCAAACTTCATCAAAATTTCCTTTCCATCACGATATTTGGCTTTGTCATTTGTTTGAAATTGATCAAAACTTGATGTTGGCACAAAGATATAATGCGATAACTCAAATATGAAATAAAATATTACTTGCCACCATATGGTTTGATAATGGGCACTTTAATTTGGGTATTTAACCTAGGACCTTTGGTAATCAAAGTTTTTTGAACCTATTATGGCCTATACCAAACTTATAAGGATGTTGAACTTATTATGGCTTACCTATTTTTTAAATCATAATTCCCATAACATAAACCCAAGGATGTTGCACATGTATGGTTAGGGCATTTACACCCAACAAAACATTTTGCAAGCCCAACAACATTTAGGCACATTGTAAACATAATAATGCATGTGTGGAAAAACACATAGTTTTTCACTAAGGTTTCATGTTGAATAGTAAACATAGATTACCAAGAGGTCAATTTGAAAGTGTGTGTTCACCTTTATGTTGTAGCCAGATGGCACACACTTTGGTAATCCTTTTACCCCTTAAATCTTATGATAATTCAACTAACATATTGATAGGTAATATGCACACTTGAATAAACACAAATGGAGATGCATAAATCATGCAACACAAAATTACAGTTTTTAAATCTTTACATAAAAATCATGATATGAATTCAAAACCCTTGTGTTTATTGATGGCCTCCACCTATGAGGTGCACAATAATGGAAACTTGCCAACATAATGTTGATTTGCTAAACATTCAGCACAAAATAATGTTTACATGCCACCCCATGCTTTAGAAAAAACTTTAAATTTTTTTGTCACCAAATAGCTTCACTATGAGAAAATCATGTCCATTGCAACTAGGTTATCTAGTTGTAATTTAGTTTTATTGAACATTTTTAAATTCTAATCTAATTCTATTGAACATTTTTTAATTGTAATCTAGTTATATCAAACATTTTTTAGTTACAACAGACAAGTTATAATGGACACAATTTTCTCATAATGCTTGAAATCTCCCAATGGGTATGTTTTTCCCCATGAATTCACTAGCATAGATGGTTTGTGACTATGCCTTCCTATGGGTGAAAGTGAATTCCTATAAATTGAATGAAGATAATTCCAAAATGGAAAATCAACCTTTGGCCTCCAAAACTTTTATTTTCAAAAAGTTTTCATGTTTACACACATGTAACTCTTTTCTCTAGAAATTCAATGGTGCAAAAATCATGCCAAACTAACTTCACATGCAACTATGATGAATTTCCAAAAAACCTGCCATAAAATTGATTTTTTCACATTTGCATCTCATGTCGCAAATTTCTCAAAATAAAATTTTAAATATTTTTTTTTTCATGCCACATATGTCACATTATGTCATGAAGTGAAATGACGTGATGATGTGTATAACCATAGGCACCAAATAATCCAAAAATTAAAAATTAAAAAAAGTGTTCAATCATTAGACCATTGTTTAATTACAAGTAGGATGAACCTAACCTTTAGGTTTGGAAAATAAAATAAAAATGAAATATAAAAAGGGAGATCAAAATTGAACCTTTTAAACCTCCTTATCCTAAGTTTAATTTGAAACATACAAACATCCAAAATGAGTTGAAATTTCAAAGTTTATAAAAGGTTCTGAATTCTTCAACGCATGATGGTGGTGATGGCAATGGAGTTCAACTCATCCCGCCATGGCCTCTTCTTAATGAACCTCCTATTTCACTCCTGCTATATATTTAATTCGTATTATTGCCTTTGAATGAATAAGGCAATTACAACCACAATGGTCACAATAATGAGAAGATCAATCCTCCCTACCTTCCCCTCCTCCTATTATTGTTGACATTTAGAACTTGGTTAATTAAAGTCCCAAGCTTTAACAATGATGGTGATGGTGATGTTCCTTTCATTGTTGTTACACCTCTCTAAAATGATGATTAACAACAAGAGGAAAAAAAGGGAAGAGAGAAAAATGGAAAAAAAAGGAAAGAAAAGAAGGGGAAAAACATAAAGGGACCTTTCATGACACAAAAAATGCCTTCCTCTTATTTGTTTTCTTCCTCTACGCACACAACTTTGAATATCCATGCCTTGTTTGTGGTTTACACCCAAAGGGGTTTTATGTGAAAATCAAACCCAAAAGTCACAAAATTGTCAAGCAACCAATAACATCCCCCAAGTTACATATCCTATTTAGCTATAATTAGTGGTACCCGTGACCTTCGGACACCCGTGGCTACGCCACTCCAGCCACCCTGAATGCACAGTGGTCTCGATCGACATTGTGTGGGTATCAGAACCAGCCGTGTGTACCCTTAGGTTATCAGTCCGGGTATTTACTCCCTTACCCGACGTGAGAAAACCCAAAACCCCGGTTATGACATTTTGAACCTTGGTTCCCGAAAGTTTTGGAAATTTCCGAAAACACGTTCCTCTATATAACCGCCGGTTTTTTTGGTAGTGGGGGGGCGGGCGGGGGGGGGGAGGTTTGTATATCCGCCTTTGGTGCGGTGGGAAAGGGATGCGATTCGACCATCATTCCTACCCTTCAAACGGCTACAATGCTTTGTGGAGACGGTTTGTACACGGAAATCGTGGTGGTCCAACCCCCGTCACAGACTGACACCGGTCGCTCGTTGCTTCACCGGCCTCTCCCTCCCCCACCCCCCAAAACCCCCGTCTGACTGACTAACTGACAGACTAACAGACCTAGTGAATTAATATATTAGATATGAATAAATAAAACAACTAACAAAAATAAAACAAACCCACACCATGCAACATTGAAAATAAAACATTCTTCACAACACATGTGGCAACAAATCCCATGCAAGCAATTGAACATTTAGAATTACACAAAACTTCAAAAGTCACTTTTGATAATTCAAAATATGATTCACTTGCAATAATGTAGGAATTCAAGCCCAAAACACAAGATGGAAAACCAAAACACCATGTGTAAAAGAAAATTAACATAACATATAAAATTTGCAAAACATAAAATTATTATGTGTTTTAAAATCTCATATCACCAAAAGTGATTTGAGATCACACATCTTATGATTATAGACCATACATAAAATATCTAAAATTGTGTTCACACTAAAACCAATTCCATAATAACTTACTTTAATTTACTCAAGGTAACTAAGATATATGTGTAACTAACATATAATGTTTGATAATTGTTACAACATGGTTCTATTAAAAAATGAAAAAATGAATATAACAATAATATCATGATCGGCTTCATTAAATGATTCTATAAATGTGAATAAAATATTGAAAATTTTTAATATTCCTTTTCATTATTGTGCACCCAAATTTTAAATATCAATTAACACCACTACAAAATGTGGGTGCAATTCATTAATCCCCATTCACTAAACTAGTGAATTCATTATTTCCCCATTAGGTCTCATTCATTAAACTAATGAATTCACTCATAATCTAATGAATTCATCAATGAGATCATTTGACATATAGGGACACCTTTTGTTGTAGTGTAATGACAAAGATACATTAATTCCATTGTTCTAAATGTTTTAGGCATGTTTCAATATAACATCATTATAAAACCATGAATATATATTACTTTTATTAATTATAATTGGAGTGGATGAGATTTTGAAGGTGGGCTATAATCACATCAATAATTGTATCCAATTTTGTTTTGGTTTATGTTTGTCAATATTATGGTGGGAAAGAATAAGAGGCTTCATATTTGCCAAATTTAAATATCCATTAAATATGTAGATGTTATCCATAGATGTGTTACATCAAACAAATTTTTGAAATTGCCAAATTTTCATTTTCACTCAAGTAAATTTCAAACATATCCCTAGATTATTGATACATGTACAATTGAAATCTAGAGTTGTGTTTTTTCATATGGTGCAAAATCAATGATAACAAAATGAAAAGCTCAATATATCTCTAATGGCATTTTTTTTTGGAGCAAAATTTCAACACTTGGCTACAAGAAAAGAAATGGTGTAAAGCCTAAAAAGGGTTTTCTTGAAAAAAATGGCCCAAAGTTGCCATAGTTTTTAGGCAAAAAAAAAATTGAAAATTATGCCATATCTAGACAAGTTTCAACATGTTGCCCCCATGTAGCAAGAATCCTATTTTTTTAAACGGCCTTTCTAACTTGTAACCAAATTTGGTTTAGTTTTTTTATGCATGGCGCCAACCCACCTGCCTCACAAAATTGAGAAAAAAACCCACGTGATCTTCATCTGTCACATCCCATCCCATGGAAAGGGAAAGACACAAAAAATGATTCACAATAAAGAAATAATTTATATAATAAAAAAATGGTGCATGTCTTTGTAAAGTCTTCATACCTACTTAAAACCCACCTTCATCCTCTATGTACCTACTTATAAACTAACTTATAAACCTACTAAATTATTTCCAACTTTGAAAGCAAAAACATGGAGTGGGTGGAGAAATACCCATCCTTCTAATAATATAAATGTTTACACATTGATTACACCTCCTCCATGTTGCAAACATATAGCTACATCCCTTTGATTTTTCAAATGCAAAAAAAGATTATTATCACAAATGTTACCTAACAACACCCCAAAAACAACATTCAAGAGGCATAACTAATCAAGGAAGTCAATTTTTAACTAATTAAAATTTTAATCAAGGTTTAACCAACCTTTAAACAAATACTATTTAAGCCAAAGTTAAATCATTGTTTAAGCAAATTTTTATTTCACCAAGGTTTACTTAATGTTTAGTCAAATTTCAATTGAATGAAGGTTTAATTATTTAAAATTTAAACAAGGTTTAGTTAATTTTTATTTAATAATTGTTTAACCAAATTTTTGTTTAGCCAAGGTTTAATAAAAAAATTTAAACCAATGTTTAGCAAAAATTTTATTTAACAAAACTTTAACCAATTTTTAATCTAGCCAAGGTTTAACCAAGGTTTCATCAAATTTTAGTTCAACCAAAATTTAATTAGTTATGGTTTATTCAAATTTTGGTTTAATAGACATTTATCATTTAACCAAATTTGAATTTAGCTCAAGTTTATTGAAATTTTTAATTAAGACTTAATTCAAAACTTTGCCAAATTTTTTTAAAACCAAAGTTTAATCAATGTTTACATGTTGTCATTAATGACATTGCTAACATCATTTCCAACATCATTACCAACATCACATTTTAAATTTTTAGTATAGTTCATTTCTAATTAACTATCAATTTTAGTTAATTGTTAGTTCATTCTTAATTCATTTGTAGTTCATTTTCAATCTAATCATGCGCCACATGGGTAGACATGGGCCACACATGGAAACAAAATTTCCATGGAGGCTTCTTTGAATTAGGTGCCCAAGGGGTATAAAAAGAAATAAGACCTTTAATAACCTTTAGTTTGTTCAACATAAGTTTTAGGTATGATTTCTTATCACAACTTTGTTTTGTTCTTTGCAATAAAATCTTGTTATATTTTGATTTTGCACATATCATGTTCTTTTTTTAATTTTTCTTATTTCATGACTTAGATTTGGAATTAGGCCCACCTTTGTTATTGTCTTGGTTTATGAAATCATGTAAACTTGGTTATTTTCATGCTTATTACACATATTTTAATTTAGCTAAGGTTTTGCCAAATTTTAAATAAATTAATTGAACTAATGTTTAATTAAAGTTACCCAAAGCTTGGCCAAGTTTTTTTAAAACTAATGTTTAGCCGACATTTGACCAAAGTTTTGTTTAACTAATGTTTGGCAAAGGTTTAGGCATAAATGCCATATGGATTTAACCTAAATGTGACATAACTTACTTCAATTAATAAACTAAGTTCATTAGTAGGTAATAAATTAGGTTAATAAATAGGTTAAGCTAGATATTAATTAGTGGGTAATATTTTAAATTAATTAGGTTATATATATGTCAATTAAATTAGTAGGTTAAGACAATAGATTAAATGAATATGTCATTATTTAGGTAGATGGTAAGTATGTAGGTATGTTAATTAAGTTAGTAGATACTTAATAAAATAGGCTTAAAGTAGGTAGGGAAATAAGGTTTAAATAAATAGTTAAAAAAAAACATATTATTTTAATTTGGGATTCAAAAGTTTATTATGCACATATATTTATATAGTTTGCAACATTAAAAAAAAAGAACAAAATATGGGATAAAATTTTCAAATTACACATTAATTTGCGACTATGTTGCAACTATAAAATTTATTACATATTTTTTTTTTCAATTTGAATCTTGTAGAATGTATTTTAAAATGCAATTCAAACATTGAAAACACATAAACAAAATTTAAAATAACATTCCATTTGGGATGAATTAATAAAAAATTTGACCTTAAATGTAAAGTTAATTTAAAAATTTACTTATGTACCTATTCCTTATTTACCAATGTACTTATTTACTTATTTATGAGCATAGGCATGGTAAAGTAATGTCAATTGGAAAACTTGATGTTTTTTCGAAATACATCCATAAAGTATATTTTAATGTATTGAATCATGAATATTATTTAAATCAATGATCAACAATTATAATTTCTTTGATTCCATTGCATAATATTGAAAAAAACATGTTTTAATATGCATTAAAGTACATTTTTTGAAATGCAAGTATAAAAAATACATGTCATAGTTTTGTAAAATTGAATTACAAGTACATGAAAGTAAAATGTCAATTATAATTTTTATATTTTCAAGTTGATGAAGGCTTAATGTGTATTTATATAGTTTCAATATTTCATATTTTAATCATAATGTATCAAAATCTTAATGAGAAAGTTTTTTAGGAAATTTGAACAACCAACCAATTTAGAACATACTTTTCATCCATTTTTCTTATATAACAATTTCTCAAACTTTATGTACAACTTACAATAAATTCAATGAAGTGCTCTATGTTATAAAATGTAATTTAAATAGGTTTTTAATATCTTTTTCAATGTTAATGTTGAAAAAAAATTGTTTTTGAAATAAATTTTTTTGAAGACTACATTTTTGGCATACTTCATCATGCTTGGACCTTTATTTATTTACTTATATACCTACTTATGTACCTTTTAATTACCTACCTACCTACCCGCCCACCTATCCACCTACATATTTAACTACCTACATAATTTTATTTTATTTTTGAAAATCCCACATGGCATAATTTGATTATGTTTACTGGCAAATGTTGATTACATTAAGCTGTAATATGGGTTATATTTTAATTTTAAAAATGGAGATTAATTATATATTGCATATGAATGGTCATGGATGAGACCATATACGTTAATTGTATACATCATCTTGTGAAATGTGCTAACATTATGGTGAGCAATCATTTGCAATTAATTGTTGGATGCAACTTCACATATGCAATTAAAGGATATTTGATCATATGCATTATTGTAACTTTTTTTATAAATGCAAATTATAGTTTCAAATTAAATTTTTTTTGGGTGTTTTACTATAGGTTATTTTAAATTATTTTAAAGTTATTTAAACTTGGCCTACAATAATTTGCGATATAATAACCTATGACAAAATATATATTATAATAACTAAAAATATTTTAAAAATAGCTTAAGGTAAAATAATTTATAATAACCTATTGTGAAATAACAAAAAAAAAGTGGAATAATAAAAATAACCTAATTTAAAATAATGTAAAATAATTTAAAATAATATAGGGTCGAATAATTTATGATAGTGAACAATAACCTAGGGTAATATAATTATGTACATAATTTAGTGATAAATTAAAATAATATACATTAGCCTATAAATAACCTAAAATAACTTATGAATATTTTAGGATTAACTTAAGAATATAACTTGTGATAACATACACATAACCTTGGGTAATTTACATAAATTTAAAAATAACTTAAAATAACATATGAATATCTTATTCTACATAGATATGTATTTAAAAATAACTAGGTAACATTAATAAAAAAATAATTTAAGTAAGTTAGAAAAAAAATATGCACAATAATATGTGATGACAAATAATTTCATTTATTTAAATATTGATTCAATGGTTTAAAATTTGTTATTTACGCATGGAGGTGAGGGGAGGTGAAAGGTTCAAACTTTCATAATTACATTTTAAATTGGTGGGCTAAATGGGCTAAATTTTTTATTTAGGTTGGGTGGCTTAAATTAATTTATGTTTTTTTTTGTGTTTAATTTAACATATGTGTTTAATTTAGTTTTGATTTTGAGGTGCCCAACTTAATTTACATTTATAAACATTTGATTTAACTTAAGTTCCTACCATGACTTAATTATGAATTAAAAGGTAGTTTAGTGAATTAATTATAATTGAATTCATTTATTCATAGTTGTCAATCTTCATTCATTGAATGTTCAGCCATTTTCCCCATCATAAATTTATTGAAGTTCATTCAAAATTTAATAAAATATGAAGTGGGTTTGATCACATTTCCTGGTAATGTTTAGATACCACAATAATGAAAAACACAATTTCATGGTGTTTGATAAAATTTGTAAAAAGTTTGGGATCACAAAGGAATTGAATCAAGTTATCATTCATAACAAAATAACATAATTATTAATGTTAAGTCAATCACATGGCACCAATGTTGATGCACCCCCAAACTTTTTAGGAGATTTACATGTGGGTCCTAAAATGAAACAACGAAAAAACAAATATCGAACATGTTTCACAATTCATAACATTTTAGGAATAAGAAAGCATGTTGGAGCTTTGAAATGGGACTACACAAACTCATAAGCAAAAGTTTTTAAAAAAGTCAACCTGCATAATCAAAAGGAAAAAAACGGTTAGTACAAATTGAATGCAAGTGCTGTGACAAATTTAGTAATGAGAACTTTAAACATAAATTATACACGGTTCGCAACCTTTAGGAGGCGGTGCCATTTACCTCCCTATAATGTATTTTGTAATTTTTCACGTGGGTTACATTCAAATGACATTTTTCCTTGGGACTTTAAAGTTTAGTGTCCCAAAATTGTGATTTTTACTATTTTGAAAATTTAAATGCTCATAAAACCCTCAAATCAAATTTGTTTGGAACATTAAAAAATAAATCTTATAGCCCTTAAAAAGAGCTTTTCAATGGTAAATTACCTGCCCCAATCAGAAATCATTTGACCCCTACTTTAATGGGATTTGTGATCGAAAGTCAAATTTTTAATTTGATTCCCGACCTTTAGTTTGATCATAATTCATGCAGATTAACTTTAAATGAATAATGCAAGGACAATTTAGACATTTACATTTCATGATCTTTCCAATGGTATCTTGGGGGCCCAATTTGGTGTTTGTTTATCTTTTCAACTAAGGTTTTAAACATTTAAAACTCTCGCATAAATGTAATTCCCAAAGTGAGAGTGCATTTGGAAGTTATTAGGTTTTATCTCTTGAACTTTTCCCTATTTATGAAAATATGTTTCACACTCAAACACACTTGTTTGGTTTCATGGGCCCTTGCATTCAACATTTAGTCGTGAATTTAATGTTAAAGTTGTGACAAATGTTGTATATGTTAAATTATTTTATGGTTTCTTTAAAGTTACACAAGGTCAATTTAAATAAAAATAATTAATTAACCAATTAAGATTTAATCCCCTTAATTTACCTTTGTTTATCATGTCCATTAAATTTAGAAGAATAAATAATTAATTAACATTTTGAAATTAAAATGTTGTTGTGATATTTAGTAGTTAAAACCTCAAATTTTTGATCCACCATATCCACCTATTTGACAATAAAAAGATAAATTTATAACAAAATTTTGTTTACCATAAGTGATTACAACCCAATGTTGCAACTTTAACTTTGGAGCTAAATAAATGAAAAATGGAATGTCAAAAAATTAAAATAAGAAAGGCAAACACATTCTTTTTTGTGAAAAAAAATTGTGAAAATGTAAAAAAAATCCTTTCAATTTTCATTTTTATAAATGTGCATTTTTAGGATGTCTCACAATTTTGAAACAAGGGTTGCATGATTCAAATTTAGTTTTTTAAAAAAAATATATAATTTTTTTTGAAAAATGTTTATGAAGGAAGGTAGTTTGTTTTGTTTTGTAATTATGAAAACCATCAAACCGAGATGCTTCAAATCATGTTCTTCATGACTTTGGAAAGCTCTTGACAAGGAAGGGTGCATGGGCTTGGTTCCATGACATGTAGACTTGTGGTGCAAAAGTTTTTGAATATTAAATGATTTCTTCATTGAAAATTAAATTAAATTGTAGCTGAAAATTTTGGAGGCATTGGAATGTGCCTTTGATGTTATTGGAAAGATCTTGATGAACAAGATTTCATGGAATTTATTTGGTAAGATTTGGATTCAAAATGTGGGAGATATTGATTTTATAATAATTTTTGTCACTAAATATCAAATAAATTTCAAAAAATCAAGTTTTGAAAGGAAAAATCAATTGAAGAGGTGATAACACTCGGGCCAACAACACATGCCGCACTAATCATTAACAAAGAGAACATCACAACCACACTTAATAACTTTGAAATAAACATCACCAACTTCAAAATTTGGTTCAATGAAAGATGACTCGTAAAAAATATCATAAAAAAAATCAATGTCATTAAAACATTATGGAACAAGAGGATCATAGAAACATGAAAACAATGCAAGACATACTTTATGAAAATGCTAGGAAATTCAACATAATGTTCAAAGGATTGTAAAATACACCACAATTTTGTCCAATCATGTTAAATAAAATCACCTCACAAGAAGATGGCACAAGTGATGTTGATCAACTTTTTTTTTCCTAGCAAAATTTAGCAAAAAATTATTTGAAAGACAAAAAAAAAATTTATCACAAATTCCTTAAAATTTTGAAAAATATCATTAGAGAAAAGAGGTTTTTGAACTAATTTTGCTACATTTAAAAACCTTCCTCGTATGGATCACTAAATAAAAGCAAGAATACAAAAAACATTTACTACCTTGCTTGTTTTGTTGCCATTTAATGTTAAATCCTTCTTGGAATGCTAGCCAATGGTGTTACCTTAAAAAAATTGAAAAAAATTCACAATCTTAACACATAATTAATTAATGTAATAATTCAAATGTCTAAAACATCATTGCAACAATCTTGCTTCGAAATAGGTTTGTTAAAACATGACATGATTAGTTTCACAAAAGAAATAAGGAAGGATCACAAAAAAATGGTAATAGACTCATATTCTATTGCAACTTGAAAGAAAAAATAAATAATAAACTAAATTGCACTACCATCAACACTAAAACAAGGTGCAAAAAGAAAAGAAAAAGTTGCACAAAATAAACACAAAAATGTTTTAGAAATATTTTAAGACCATAAGAAAATCAAAACTAGTTATTGCAACAACACTAGAAAAAAAATTTTAAAAAAAGGAAGAGGAAATAGTTTTGCAAAATGAATAAAAAAAAAAAAAAGTTGTAGAAAGCAATGTTGCAACAACATTGGCATAAGGAGACATGCACACAACAAATTCTTGCAAATCAATAAAATTTCCAAAGCATGAAGAAAAGAAAGAGGTCATTCTTGTGAATTGACAAAGTTGCTTGAAGAAAACAAGGTAGGAGAAGAACAAGTATGAAGCTTGATAGCCAACAACCACACAAGCAATCAAAAATGAATGCTCGTTCAAACCAGTGGAATTTGATGATGCCACAAAGAAAACAACATACGTAGAAATGGAGAAAGCTTGAAGATGCCAATGCTAACAAAAACAACAAGAAAATGCAGAGATTGACAAACAATTGCTTGTTGAAAACAATGGAACTTGATATTGCCACTAAGAAAACGACTACAAATGCAAAAATTGAGTGAGCTTGAAGACGCCAATGCTAGCCAAAACAACAAGAGACACGACAAAAATGCAAAGTGCAACGAGCCTCTCATAGTGAACAGTTGCCAACCCGGAAAAAATACACAACAAGAAGCAAAAGCAAAGCAAAGCAAGAATGATGCTACTGCATGCCACGCCGCGCAGAAAAGACAAAGAGAAACAAAAATGACGCGAACTCGAGTGCGATGATGAATGCGTTAGGGCGAAAGAAAAGAAAATTGTTTTTTGTTTAATTTTTATTTATTTATGTATTTTATTATTTTTTAAAAACGAAAAGATTTCCCTTCTCTTACAAAACCGGCAAATGGGAGCGCCGCAAGACGCGGCAGTTGCGTCGCGAATCAGCGCGACAATCTTCTCGAGGATTTGCATTCCTTTCGACGTCCGTGCAGTTGCGAGCCGTCCGGCTTGCTGAGAAAGGTGAGAGAAAGAAAAAAGGTTCTCTTTCCCGCCACACTGAGTCGTGGTGAAAATGTTGTAATTTTTAGGAAGTCTGTGTGCCAAGGCTTTCTAGGGAACGACGACTAGAAGGCCGTGTTTGAGGGATTTCCTTTTGTGTTCTCTGAATTCTGGATGATGTGGTGAGAAAGTATTTGTTTGATTTGATTTGAAGGAGAAACGTTTTTTTTGGTTTCAGGAGCCAGTCATGATGGCAGGTCTCTCTTCGCAGCGGCCTTCGTGCCTGTCTGCACAAACTGCATCTCCGACTGCGCTGTTTCCAAGATCTCCTCGAGTATCCTGGGCGTTGCCGTCAAGGAAAACCTCAGCGAACAGCGAAAATTGCAGCTTCTCTGTTAGCCGACGCACTCTTAGCCGAAGAAAGATCGGCAATGATAGGATTCTGTGCGCGGCATCTGTTACTAGCCTTGTGCGCGCTTTCTCTATTCCCCAGGTAGTATCTTGGCACCTATCTCCGGCATTCGTCTAAATTGCGTAATCCTTTGCTGCATTGCGGTTGATTACGACTCTAACATTCCTGTGAAAAGTAGAGAGTAGATATGGTTCAAGTGGTGCTCATCAGCCTTGCTAGTAAAGGAGACAGGGAATTGATGCCATCAAGCAATCATCTATGTTCCTACACTCACAAATTCGTCGTCATAGATGTGGCATGCAGTGTAGGGTATTTTGGGATTCCATTCTTGTCAACAAGTGATGGCTGCCTTCAACTTGAGTGAGTGTAGCTCAATCATCTGATTGTAAACCAGGGTTTTGCAGGTGATGGAGGAGCTTATTCGTGGGACAGATTTAAGCCAGGCACAGACAGAGGAGTTGATGGAGGAGCTCCTAAAAGATCCCAACCCTTCTGTCATCGCTGCATTCCTTGTGCTGCTGCGGGTCAAGGGCGAGACGATCAATGAGGTTTATGACCTTCTCCAATGTGCCTGTGACTGATTAGAGGAATTTGTACTTGATTTGTTGTTTTCCACTTCTAGGGTTTTGTTGGTTGATTTGTTGAAGATCTTCTTTAGTACTATTTGTGGATCATTGTCTGGAGTAGAATGTAGTGGACAGAAAGTGATGAACCTTGAATATTGGGGAGAGTAAATCTCTCTCTCTTTCTCTCTCTCTTTGAACATCTTGTCACATTGTGTATGTTTGTTGTCCAACTTGCTTCTTAAACAGGTCTAGTGGATGTGTGTGGTGAGTTAATCTTGTTTTCATGGCACTCTTGACTCATGAATAACTAGACTGCTTGATCTGCTGGTGTAGCATGGTTATGACCATACCCTATTCTTTGTCTTGCCACTCACAATGTCCAGTTTGCAATTTCATGTCTCCTATCTATGGTCTTTACCGTTTGCTGGAGGCAACTCTCATAAAACGAAGATAACTTTTGCATTTTTAATTGTGGATGCTCATTGTTCTATGGGCCTCTCTATGTGGACAATGTCAATGACATGAAGAAGTTATCTGCAACAAGGCCTTTTTCATCAGTCCTCAAAGTTTTCTCATCCTAAAAGTACTCATGTTCTGTTCTCTTCGCTTTTTCCTCTTTCTGTGTTGTGTCTTCTTTTTCTTCTTTGTGTTCCTTGGTTTTCTCTTTTTGCGTTTTTGGTGCCTTCATGTCTACATGCTAGGCAATATCATGGCTGTCTTCCTGTTACTTCTAGATTTTGACACAGGAACTGAGTACATGGATTGGCTTTTGACATTGGACTGCACTGCTCTTGGGAACTGACAAAGGCAGCAGGGAAGTTTGTCATTAGTAGAACATATTGTGCTTGATGGTGACTGAACATGTGACGGACCGTTGCTATTGTTCATATTGCATTTTTGTTCTATTCTGCTCTATTTAGTTTGTCTTTCTTTCTCTTCCTCCTGCAGTTTGCTGCTTGGATATCTTTTGATTTGGTCTGTAAATTTCAATAATAGCAGGTCATCTTGCCATTCTCTTCAGGTTAATTCAAATTCAAAGTATAGACAATTCTGATGTAGTGATTTGGAGGGAGTGTGCAGATAACAGGCCTGGCAAGCGTGATGTTGAGGAAGGCAGTGCCAGTGTGTACAGTTGAGGGTGCTCTTGATATAGTAGGGACTGGTGGTGATGGTGCCAACACTGTCAATATCTCCACTGGGGCCTGCATTCTTGCAGCTGCTTGTGGTGCATCTGTTGCCAAGGTGAAAAAAGTTTTTATCCATGAAAAGGACTGGTTTATAAGTGCAAGATTACACAGTAATGCTCTATTTGCTTTCGGACTTTTGGTAATCATTCATATCTGGACATTAAATGTCCATAATAACAATGCATTCATAGAATATCCTGATGTGGGGCTTGTGCACCATTAGCATGGATCTCGGTCAAGCTCTTCAGCATGTGGGAGCGCTGATGTGCTAGAGACTCTTGGTGTGGCAATTGATCTTGGACCTGAGGTACTTCATGGGCCCTGAAAGAACCAACTGGGTGAAAATGGAAGATTGGATGCTTTCCACACATGAAGTCAGAATGCAAACACAGGGTCTCTTTCACAGAGCTGATTCATTGATATAGATGCCTTGTGCCTTTTTCTCTGCAGGGTGTTGCAACATGTGTGAAAGATGTAGGTGTGGGGTTCATGCTAGCCCCCAGGTACCATCCAGCAATGAAATTGGTTGCGCCAGTAAGGAAGTCCTTGAAAGTCAAGACAGCGTTCAACATTCTGGGGCCCATGCTCAACCCAGCTCGTGCACCACATTCAATTGTTGGTGTCTATCATGAGAATTTAGTAAGGAAATTGCAATTTTGTGTTAAAATTGTCTTTGGAATCTTTCTACTCTGAGACAGCTTGGGAAAGTCACTTATTGAACTACTGAAGATAGATAACATGATTGGATGAAGGTGGAGAAAATGGCAAATGTCCTTCAGCACTTCGGCACAAAACGGTCACTGGTGGTGCATTGCCAGGGTTTGGATGAAATGAGCCCACTTGGTACCCTCACCTGTACCCCCTCTAATTTGTCTACTATGGGAGTACATTTATCTGACAAATTACCACGTGTCAGTGTCATATGTACAACCAGTGTCTGTTTATTGAGCTTGTAGCTTACTCCTTGGAAGGTGGTAAAGTATTATGCAGTTTTCTTCTTTTTGTCAGTGACTTTATTTTGACCCTGAAGTTTGGTTTGTGAGTGAATAGGTGGTGGTCGGATTCTGGAAGTTACGCCTGAGAAAATTCAGCGTTTTGATTATGATCCATGTATTTCCCATCAGCATTTCCTTCTTGGACCCTGAAGCTGGAGTAGGTTTGTATATGTACATCTGTGTTTTGCACTCCAGCTCAAATCCTGTGAACCAGTCCTTTCTTGTGAGAGTGATTTGATTGTTGTGGACTGTGGTAGCAGTGGACTTTGGCATTGCAAGGTGCACAGTGGAGGATCTCAGAGGAGGGGATCCTGACTTCAATGCTAAGGTTTTGCGAGATGTATTCTCTGGTGAACAGGGTCCCATAGCTGATTCCCTGGTAAATGAAATCTTGTCAATCTTTCTTCTCTTTCTTTCTGTTTCTTCTGCAGAGTTCTTCCACTTAGTAATTAGGGCTCACAGATGTGTGTATCTTCAATTGCATTCCAGATACTGAATGCTGGAGCAGGCCTTATGGCATGTGGTGCTGTTGAAGATTTGGGGGCTGGTGTAGCTCTAGCACGTGAGGTACACCGGTCAGGAAAAGCCAATGTGGTGCTGGATGCATGGATAGATCTTTCTCAGGTCAGTCTTCTGATTTGATACAGAACTCAGTATATATGGATATGGCTTTTGAGCATAGAGGAAGCTTAGACATTCAATGCTCTTTGTCATGTACCCAATGAGTTTTGGAGAGTGAGAAGAGCTCACAATAAGCGAGAGCTTGTCACAGAAGTTGTGCTTTACAAAACATTCTGAGAAGCTAAGCCATGAAACTATTTTTCTTGTAGCTAGTGTCCCTTTGGCATCTGCAGTCTGTGAGGAAACCTTCAGCTTTGTGGTTGGTTTTGCTGGGTGCTTACAGAAACTCAAAGCAGAGGAGAGAGAAGATTGAGGGAGCCAATCTTTTCATATTTGTGACTCCCCAGAGTTGCAGCTGGAGATGCTTGGTGGGTTTTAGCAGAGAAGGAAGGAACCTCCAAGATTGGAACGGATGCTACAGAGCAATTCCTGCTACATCATCTTGGTGGACAGGATGAAGGCAAGAGAAGTGTGTGCCTTTGATGATTATTGGGAGTGCCTTTCACTACAGCAAGGTATTTTTTAAGACAGCCTGTTGCTGTACAAGTGAGGGTTAAGAGACACATGCAGGTTGGACTCTGTTTTCAGACTTATTTTGAGTTCAATTCAAAAAAAGGGTATGGATTTACACAGAGAGATGTTACTTGTCAACATATCTTAAAAGATGAACTTTTGCAATTTAGAATTAATTTGTCAGTGTATAGTTTCAATGTCAGCAGTGGACCTCCAATCCAATGTGTTTCTTAAGACACATTATTCTTTCCAAATCGCAAGTATATTGTTTGGAAATTGATAATTTTTTCAGAGTTCTCCCCATGGTCCTGACCAGTTGTGGAATAAGCTTTTCTGATGCCCAATGAAATTCAAGCCTATATCTCTCTTTCCTTCCTCTTTGAAAACTAGTGATTACAAATTGGTGACTTTCTGAGCATCTCCCCTTCCTAAAAACCATCCTAATTTTGCTTCCCTCATTTTCATCATGAGAAAGTCTGGTTTCTATGCAGAAAGACTAAAGCTTTGGCTGAATCCCAGTCCTGGAAAGGAAACCTGCACAACTGCTCTGCATTGGGGGAAAAGCTTCAATGGATGACAACGTGAGAATGCACTATTAGATTGCTAGCATTAACAAACTGGACTTGTAATTCAGATTTACTAATTGTCTTCTCAGAGTACAAAACTAGTCTCTAATTCCACTGGCATGCAATCTCATGAAAATCACAGTTTTTCTCATGCATCAGAGTGAAGATCAAAACCAAAACAAGTGCAGAATGATAAAGTCACACCCGCATACAAAACAGCTAAACTTGAGTGCTCCATATCTCTCAACCACTTGAGATGCAAACTCCCATTGAAGAGAAGTGCTTGTGATGAATTTAAGTATCTACAATTGCTTATGCTACCATCAGTTCTTCTGTTCTACACAAGAGTGGCAATGTGCAGCCAAATGAATGTCTTTCCACAGTTCTCCATCGTTGTATATTTGCAACAGTAGTTACACTGACTCTCAAAGTTTGAGAGCCCTTTTCAATTTGGGTCTATAGTCTCTAGTCTTTTTCCATGCTTCACAACAATCCTTCATGACCTCCTTGTCTTGGAAAAACAAATCTCTGAAGGAATTTCAGTCTGCTTTGAATTCCTTCGAAACAGGGCTTTGCATCTGTGAGATGGCTAGAGTGAAGAAAGAAGCAATCTACTTGGTTCAAAACTTAATCCTTTGTGCCCATGAATGAACCAGTCTCAAGACATGCTCTTAAGTAGAAAAGTCCTGTTCAGTATGTGTCAGAGTATGGACAAATCCCCATTCCTCAAGAAGACTGGCTTACTGTTGTGACCTGGAGCTCAGAGAAACATCTAATTCTGAATTTGAGCTTGGTCATTGAAGATATCAAATTTCCAAACAAACAAAGAACCTAAGCTATTGTCATCCAGTCTTTATCACCTCCATGGGGAAGACAAGTGAGCTCTTGCCACCCCTGCTTTTAGTCCACTGGATATGAACTTGACAAGAGAATTCAGCTGTGTCCACTGGGGGTTTGCTTGGTAGCACAGATGAGCAAAACATCTCCAGCTAACTAATTTTGTGAGTGAGGTTCAAGTTCCCTGTTCCCTCCAACTGTGGAACTTAACGTAGCACATTCAGGTTGTCCTACCATCTTCTTGTATGCTGTGTTCACCCATTCTTACCGTGTGTCTCGAATCAGTGATCACAGTTGGCAAAGGCAGCTTCTCAAACTGCTCTTGGAAAGCCTCTACTGTTCCCACCATGGGAGATGCAAGCTGATTGATTGACCTTGGTTACACATGCCAGAGAAATCGTGGATCCTACAGCTCGAATAGTGTTGCGGAGCAATAACCATGTGTGATGATGACGACAGGCCTAAACGAGAGGTCCCCTTCATAGACAACACTCTCATTCGGAATCGTGGATGCATCAAAAGACGCTGTTCTCGAATCATAAAAGCACTGTCCATGTGATTGAGCTGCTTGGAACAATTTCCATTCTCCCAACCCTTTGGTACCAACAGCAAAACATGGACCGCCACCTTCTTGGAAGATGAATTTCTTTAAGAAACCCCATAGCACTGCCTTACACTTGGGAGCATGGTCCGGAGGCTGAAACATGAGGACCGCAAGTTGAAGTGGAATCTCGAGTGAACAATATGTGGACCTGCAAACTGCAACCACCAAAAGAGAACAATCGACAATAGAGCATTTTACAAGCATCCACACTTGAGAGGAAGAAGCTCAAAAACCAAAAAATCCCTTATCCTTTAACAAAGCCCTAGTTATCCTCCAACAAAACCCTTGTCCTTCTTTCTACAGTGATAAGAGCTGACTGATGCCAGAACTCACCTGCATCTTGCCACTTGTTTTCTCAGTAGCTCCTCTTCGGAATGCGGAATTGGATCAGAGGATCCTGTTTAGATCATCAGTGAGCCTCGTGGCATCAGATGAAGTTGCAGACACTTGGTCCGGAATCCACTACTTGTCCGATTTCTAAGCATCACCCCCCATTGTTGCCCGTCGTTTTAACTGGCGAGATTGCGCCAAAAAGCGAAAATTAGAAACTAAAAATCCGAAAAAGAAGCGATTCTGGAGGTTTCTTTTGTCGGCAGAAGTGAGAAAAAAAAAGGTAGCAATCGCCAGATTCAAATACTTGGTTTTCGTTGTGTAGCCAAAAATACAGAATGATGATTAAAAGTATTTTAAAATTAATTTTTGATGAACCCAGATTTGGCTACATCTTCATAAACTAAACTTTTTGTGTAAATCATACACATATCTATCTCAGACATGCATTGATGGGGGGGCTTACTGAACATATTACATTTCTTCGCCAAAAGAGGCCAAAAGCAAAATTAGACATAGATGAATTCGTCATCATTAACAAATTTCCCGCACAAATTGAGCTGAATCCACTGCAGGAAAGCATGAAGAGCAAGATTGCTATGAGTCAATAGATCTGGACATGAAGTGCACACCATAGGGAAGGCTCCCTTGGCAAAAACCTCAGCAAATAGAGGAACAATTTCTAAACGTTTGGACCAACCACTCACATTCAGGCACAAGAGTCAATGATATATCGGTGTTCTAGACTAGTTGGATAATAAACCTGTTCCATCATGGCACAAATGGTGTTAGCATTAGTTTTAGTTGGTCAGAACTATGCCAAGATGTGCCCAATAGTTGGTCAATTTCTGTAAAGCCCCAGAATAACAATCTAAAAGTGCCATACAAAAACATTTTCCTCATTTCTTCTCTCATACTATTGCTAAAGAGGTGCAACCCAGCCCCTTGAAAACCATTGTAAAATTACACTTCCACAAACCTGTGTTCTTGGTATCAGAATATTGGGACGGGTGGGAAAAAAAGGGGTAGCCTGAGCACCAAATGAATTGCAGCACCCTAATGAAGTTCACCCGTCTCCTTCTGCCTTGCCTGCCCCCTTTGTCTCACTTAAAATGGAAACTGAGTAAGTTTGAACCTCAAATTCCTCTCAAAATCAAAAATCTCTGGCCTAAGGATTTGTGCACTAGAGATCACAGCTAGCAAGGACTTTCCCAGAACATGAGGCACACAAAAGAACATCTAAGAGTCAGTGCATCAAACAACCTAATGCAGTGGTGATCCTGACCCATTACTCTGTGTGTTACTTCCAACTTGTTTCTGCAAGTTGCGAAGTTCCCGTCGCAGCTGCAACACCTCAGCAGAGACATCAGTTGCCTTCAGTTCTTGACGAAGCTTCTTCACCTCCTGTTCGAGCAAATTCACTCGATTTTCTTGTTCCTTCAGTGTTAAAACCATTGACCCAATGTCAACTGCTTCTGCCCTTTGTGCAATTGACAATGCCTGCATCCAAAGCAGAGACCCTGTTACCTCACACAATAGCATAGAATAAACCTGCACCAAGGCCAGAGTCTTGAGAGGTGGAAGTCATATTTTACACGCCTTCTCATCCAGAAGGGCATATCTTCCCAGCTTCTGATAGACATTGCTTATTGACCGGTGGAGAATTTGATGCAGTCCACTGCTAAACAACAACAGTGTGACCTCCAGTAAAATATATATATATAACCCAAATCCTAGAGTGTGAGGTGTGCAATGTTGTGCACAAACCAATTGAATCTGTCTTCCAACAACACCATGGGGTTTGAGTTCACAGAGATTTATTGACAACAGAGTTCCAAAATTAAGGAATAAAATCAGTAACACATTTAAGTATACTGAAGGGATGCTGGTGTGCCAAAAAAATGGTGGACAACCCTAAAACATAATCACTAAAATTTTCCAAGCTCCACGAGCCACAAGTAGGATCCAAATCAGAAACGGTCAACCAATCCCTGAGACCTTGCTTATGGAGCCCAGTCATAAGAAACCTAGGAGTGATGATAGAGCTATTTTCAGGATGTACAATAATCAGGCAGAAACCTTTCTTTGCTGGAACATGAACCGGAGAGGCAAATAAAACAAAAAGATGGGCAGTTATCCTACTAACACCACAACTATGTCTAAATAACCATTGCATAGAATATGTTGCACCTTCTCAAGGAGCAAAATACGTTGTCCTTGGCCTCCAACTGCAACTTCATGTTTCTGTACAGATTGGAGAACCTGTAGCAGATGATGGCCCAGGAACTCCACACAATGTTGCTCCAAAACACCCTACACCAGACATCAAGCTCCATCAAGCCACAGGCTCCATTGTTGTCCAACATTGACCATTTCCATTGTCTCCATTGCAGCAGTAGTGTCAGAAAACAAGGGGCAAACTGATCAAAGAGACCTTCCATCTATTAGGCATACCATGCTAAGAGAGTACCAGCTACAAGAATGTGAAAGGCTGGGACACCAACTCACAACTGAAGATCTCCTGGACAGTTCCCTACTCTTTCCTCCCTGGATTGTCATCTTCAGAAGTGAAGGAAACAATGTGTGAAGAACTCACCTGTGGCATTGTTTGCTGGCACCCAACAGGCTGGAATGGGCAACTCAACAACTTCATGGGGCATAGTATAAGAGAATGCTTCTCCATCTCACCCCGTGCTACCATAGCCTCACAGTTCAGTTTACAAGGAAGCAGCTTGAAGAGGCAGGAACCATCATGTGCATCTGCATGTAGTGCTGAATAGACGTTACCGCAACCATTGTTGACACATGTTAATGGTCTCAGCATGCAGCATGCCTTGTGCTCAGCTAATTCTTCACTGGTCCCAAATCTCATCTTGCAGTGGTAAGTTTTGCTGCGGTCTACACGTTTCAATAATGCCTTGGCCAAAACCTAACAAACAGTGCCACGAGGGTTGAACAGGTAAAAAGATTAAAAAATCTCCCTCCTGAACCACATGCTACCTACTGGCAATCTGACCCTGGGACTATTCAGAGTCACCACAAAGTAAAGTCTTCCTTTCAACTGAATATATTGAATGACAGCACTCATCAGATGCACATCACAGATCTCTTACATGACTCTTTGTCTTGTCTAGTGTCAAACATGACATGGTTCCAGAAAGTGAAAGATGGTCACCTCTCGCCGCCCAACCATCCAGACCCCAGTACGGTCCAGCTCCTGGACAAAGTCCTCAATTTTGTCCTCCCTTTTATCACTGTGGATGATTTTACTAGAGACCCGACTGTACAGGTTCTTCTTTGATCGGATAAAACCCTCAAATATGTCATCCACAACCTTTGAGGGTGGAGCAGCCTGCTATGAATGCAAGAACATTCAGGGCACATGAGAGTTAGTAGTTTTGATATGCATCTTGTTACCAAAAACCACATCTGCATCAACAAATCTGGGATTGCAAACAAGCAGGGCATATCACATTATTCACCCATAACAGTGGAATTTTGATAAGATTCCAAAAAGTTTCAGGATAGAGTCCCCATCAACCAGATATCCATCTGCCAAGATAGCAAGCCCCAATTTGAATCAAAATAGTGCAAAATCAGATGAAAACACTAACTTTGAAAGTGTAGTAGTAATAGCTCAACCAAATGTCCAGCAGTGCTTCAATCACTTCATGTGTCATGATCCAAATCTTAACACTCAGCCTCTCAAAGAAGCTCTCACCTGATGCATTCCCTGAGAGCTCACTACACCACTGCCACTGGCATAAGACTCGCTCTGGGAGTGCAAGTATTCTAGCATCTCCTTCTTGATATCCGGGACAACTGCAGCTGGCTGGCTGAAGGGATCACCCGCAGTCTTCTCCACACAGGCTGTACCAAGTGTGACAAGCAGTGCCTGTGTAATCCCCTCCACTTGCTCTACGTCATAATACCCACATTCTAGTAGCACAGGTGCTGCCACCTGTCTTTCCTCAACTGCAGGTACCCCATGTATCATCTCTGTCAGCAATCCTCATGTTCTTTCAGGATTGAAAAAACTGCAGCATCTTCTTTCCCAAAGAATGTCCAAGTCAAGCAAGGTGAGAGATAAGCATCCATTTCAAACCTAAGGCATATCAGTTTGGCTGACAGTATCCAGAACCAGACTAAGGGTCTCTTTCCATTAGGCTGTTGTGATCACAGTTATACACAGTGTGCTGTGATAACAGCAGCCTAATGGGAAGACACTGAGATAGGGCCTTGCTTCTTGCTGGAGGGACAGTCACTTTCCATTGGAGAGTTGCCAGGGCATTGAAAATATGTAATTAATCATGTTAGGAACTCTGCGAACACATGTTCTCATGAAACAAAAGGACAGATGTCACTATATGGTGACTCACAGCTTGACTCACAGACCTGACAGCTCCTGCAATTGGTCAATGCTTGACTGGTAGAGATGTGAGATGGCTGTGAGCACAGCTAGTTGAAAAAACATAATGGAAAGCTACAAAATCTGTGATCACAACAGCCTAATGGAAAGATGTCCTAAGAACCATCCCGGCTTCCAGAAAAGTCAAATGCCCACAAAGTAGGCCTCAGGTTTCCACTTGGCATTTTCCAGTGTCTTCTGTCCCCCAAGGGCAATGGAAAAATTTCTAACATCTGCCTACAAAACTAGGAATCCTTTGACCACTGACATTGATTGCTCTGTTTATGATCAACAGCATCAATGGCACAAAGATGGAAAATTCAGGTCTGGATTTTGCTGTATGTGAATTGCAAAACAAGAGGTGGCAGTCTCCAGCACAATTGGAGGAGTGTTTTGCCAAGACAAAACGACCTTCTACACGAAGCGCATCAGTGATGTCATCAAACGGCCAAGAAAACTCTGTGCACTGAAACTGTGTGCCCGGGTTTTCCGTTATGTAACGGTGACCCTTGTGTTTTATGGCTAGAAAAAAAATACAAAATACAAAACCCAGAGTTGCAAAAATATGCAAGCTTCAGTATACTTCTGAACATACAGAAAACTCGGAATGCAAGAACTAGAGCGAAAACTGACCGCCTCCGCCGCTTCCATCCGGCGCAACAGAGGCAAGGGGGCCGGCCCCGGCCCCTCGCAACGATCCAAAAGACAGCATTAAACTTCAAATAAAATCCGCGTTACTTCTTCTTCTTCGTGCTGCTCTCATCTCCATCCCTGGCCAGTCCCCGACTTCATCTTGATTCAATAAATCTTGTACTTGCCGTGTACACTACCCGATCAGGCTACTAATAATATCACAAACATGCGCACATCTCCAAGGGCAGTAGTCTTCCCATTGTAGTCGAGCTTCAAGTCCTGTACCACAAGCAGTCATGCTGCGGTGCGCGTGCTTCAAAATAGGAGAAAAACACGCGGGAAAAAATAACAGGAGGTAAAATCAAAGTCCTGTTTCACGAAGCTACTTCAAAGTCTTCTGAAAGAAAGGTGTCAAGAAAGCAGCGAAAACTGCAGGAAGAAAAAAGTTTCAGTGTCTCGACTTCGAGCTCTTTCGCTACCACATCGAGGAGGAGAGGAAACGGGATGTTGATTAGGAATCACTTACCTCTTATCGTCGTATCTCCTGAGCATCAGACACTTTTATCACTGCAATCGCTTTCTCGTGTCAACGGTTTCTATTCTCGAACCTCCTCTCTCAACTGCGGAAAAGGATATTAGAAGTAGCTGCCGCTGTTTTTTTTCCTCTTCCTCGCCACCCCCGGGCGCCGCCGTAAATCTTGGCCACCCCGTATCAACGGCTTCAGTTTCTGCGAACAAAAGGCTCTTCTATAGTATTCTATTTGAGGCCCAGGAATAAAACAAATGCACATCCTCCGGCGGCTGAACAGCAGTAGCGCATGTTTTTCTTTTTGAGGATCGTGAGAGGGATTTCGAAAACGCTGCGAGCGACGTGAGTCGAGGCGGCCGTGAGAATCCCGGCAACAGTAAGGCGGTGAAGAAGACGAACACGAAGGGCGGAAATCCGGCAGCAGTAACGCGAACGAACACGACGACGAAAAGTGACGAACAGATACGGTTCCGGAAACTCCGGTGGCACGAAGGCGAACGAAGACGGACGTACGGAAACGAACCCGTAACCACTGTGCACGAAAGGCGATGGACGAACGGCCCGAAACGAAGCCGAAACCACTGTCAAGAAAGAAGACGGACGGACGGACGCAAGAAAAACGAAGCCGAAACCACTCTGCACGCAAGCGGACCAATGGACGGACGCACGAACGAACTCGAATCAGTTGGATAGTTACCAGCGCAACCAATACAGAACCCTTTGAGAAAATAGACGAAAACGAAATTATAAACGTCGAATAACAGCGATAAACTTGGACGAGAAAGGACATTCGTAGTTACGCGCTAGTTATATACATGTGCACCATGTTCTGTTTCGGATGTGCACCATGTTTTTACATTTGGGTTAATCCAGGTGCAAATGAGATTAGTGAATATTCAAGTTAAATGTATTTTTTCTATAGACACCTGCAATGGAAAAAAAAAAAAAAAAAATTCCAAAATTGAAAAAAACAACAAAACAAAAAAAACCCTTGATTGAGTTCATTTAGTTTGTTCTTCTAATCCTTAAATAAATAAGAACTTTGAACTGTAATTTTTTACACATATTTGAAAGAAATTTTTTCCTTCAATATGGATATACATTAATGCCAAATTGTGGTTTTTTAGGAGGTCATGGTTTACACATCTTGTGTTCTTTAGAGCCAAAAACTATTTATATGAAGCTTTCAAAATGAACTTCAATTTAATTGCAAGGTATCTTTGAAATTTTTGAAATCATATTTGGTTTTTAATGTACGGGTAAATAAATTTCAAACGACAAATTGATAATATGGGTAGAAACAGAATTTTAAATTTATGTTTAAATATTTGACAAGGTGTTTAGAAAAGGTTTTTTTTTTTTTACACAATAGGCAATGTGAAAATTTATATGGGCTTCTATGAACTACCTCCCCAAATATGAATACAAATAATAACTTCAATTACATTTGATTTGTTCAATATCCATCTAAGGTACAACCTTGCAACATATATCTATTCAATTTTTATGTTTATTTTATTTCATGTTTTTAAAAAAAAAAAATGTTACTCTAACAAAATTATGTATAGGAAGAAACGAGCCAAAATAATAAGGTTTAAGGAGAAAGCGACAAAATTAGGGTTTAGGGTTTAGCAGGGAGGCGTTGAGAGCGACGTGGTGTCGCATGATTTTGTTTTTGTTTTGGTTTTACAACGTGGGAAACGATTGCTGCTTCATTCGTCGAGTTCGTCTTGGTGCTAAAAGTGTCTTGCTTCCATGCATTTTTGTTTTAGTACCTAGCTACTTTGCTTTGGTGATTTTGGTGTTAATATGCAGCTGGTAATGCAGTTGTAGAATGAAATAAGTGCTGGTGCACTTTGGTTTTGGGTGCAAGGCGCATGCTCGACCATGACTGATTTTTTATTCTCTTCTCCGTGGAAGTGCGATGGATGGCCACCTGTTGGTACTGCAAATGGATTACTGGAGTCTTCATGATATACTTCTCAGTTCCTTCATGCATCCCCTGATTTACTTCTAGGTTGTGTCAACAATAGTTTTCTGCAATGACTTTTCTTTAAATTTTTTTTTAAAACTATGAAATCCAGTTTCTTGTTGCCCTAAATGGCTAATGGTGAACAATTTTTGTTGTCGTGCTAAAGATCGGCAGCGCCACAGGGAAATGACAATTATAGGAATGATTGTATTTGCAGTGTGAAGAAAGGATTTTCCATGTGCAACTACAGAACGAAATGCAACTAGAGATCTTGAGTCATCATAGTTGGGGGAAAAACTTCAGCAAATTGCTATGAGTTTTTAGGGTTTGATGGTTCTTTAAGTAGATGAACTGCAGTGACAAGTTTTTTCCATGCTCTTTTGTTGTCTTCTTCTCACTAGTGGAATTTGAACATTAATGTTTTGTTCTTGAGAACCGGTTTCCCATATGGCAAATCATGAGCTGTGGTTTGGTATGCAGGCTATCTTTTTTTTTAAGATAATGTTGTAGTTCAATGCCCAGTCCCTTGATTGCTGGATTGTTGGTCAAAGTGCTTCAATTTGGGGGTGACTATTGATTTTTTGTCAGAAATATTCAACAAGCCCTAAAGGCTCGTCGATCTTTTGTTGGGTTTCAGTATTGGAGTTACTTTCAACATCATGCTTGTACATCGGTGCGATATTTTCTCTTGTGTGTTTCTTCCCTTGCTTCTTGTTCACATTTTGGTCATTGCTTTTTTTGTCATTTCTTTCTTGTGTCCTCCAAACCTTGGGTTCCCCATTCTTGTCTTTCATGTATCTTCTCTTCTTCTTCCTCTTCTTCTTTTTCTTTCCATTCTCACAGGCATGACAACAACTACTGCAGCCATAGGAAGTATTTAGATGTTGTCGGATGCAGAGTTTTATGCATCTTGGTAGATCTGTCTTTGCATCTATCAAATGACTTGAACCTTTTGATGTAGTTTCTGTAGAATGACTCATTACAACTTGTTGTGGCCACAATTTACAATCTCTACAACACTGATTTCGTCAGTTTCTGGCTCATTTTCAGGACCTGTATATGTTTGATTGAAGGTTCAAACCTGTGTGAATGTACTTTCAGTTGAGTTTTTTAATTGATGCATGTTGCATTGGAAGCTATCATCTATGCCTTTTGAAAGGGTGTGGCAAATTGTGATTTGGAATTCATTTTGTTTGACAATGCTTGATATATAATCTTGAAAACTAACTGTTGCTTTTGCAATTGTCATACTCATGAAGTATCTTGCTCATGCCTCCTAGTCAGGGCTACTTTACTTGTTGTTTCAACTACGAACCTTGTGTGGTTGTGTGTTTATATCCATGTAATAGAAGTGTATTTTGGGAGTGTATTCATAGCGAGGTGGGAGATCAAGATTCTTTGCTTGTTCATGCATCCACACATCATATGGCTATATGAGGTTATAGAGACACTGTCCAACACCTTTGTGGTGATGGAGTATGTGAAGTCTGTGGAGCTGTTTGATTACATTGTTGAGAAGGGACAATTGGTTGAAGACGAGGCTCACCAGTTCTTTTAGCAAGTATAGCTCCATACTCTTCATACATGTTTTGCATCTAGAATGTTATGCAAGCCATTAAATTGTGTGTCATATAGTGCAAATATTGTGAAGTGTAGAATAGAATGGAGGAGTTGGATTTTATAGGTCTATCTCAATTTGGCAGTGCTTGTAAAACACATCTTTTGTTGTCATTCAACATATGTTGTGTATGGTTTGTTTAATGCAAGTAGGGAGCATTGGAATCCTCATGGGACCATTGTTTGTCTTCAGATCCAATATTTGTTGTTGTGTTTTGACAAAACTCACCATCAATATTCTAGATCTCAGCAAGGATGAATGGATATTAAGTGGGTGTTGTGGGAACAGATTGTGTTAGGGGTGGAATACTATCACCACAACATGGTTGTGCATTGTGACTTGAAGCCTCAGAACTTGCTCCTGGATTCAAAATGCAATATCAAAATTGTGTACTTTGGCTTCAGCAATATAATGCACAATGGACACTTTTTCAAAACTAGCTGTGGAATTCCCAACTATGTTGCCCTTGAAGTAATTTCGATTCATAGTAATTTCATGGATACAATTTCAAATGAAGAGCCTATATGAGAAGGAAAGTGGGCATGGTTTGGGTGTTGCAAGTGTTGAAGAATGTTTTGATATTGTGTGGTTGTATTCTAGACTGAGCTGCAGGTAAAGCTTTTAAATATGTGGATGTTAGCTTAGTAGCTTTGAGAAGGCTCAACTGACAGACTTGCCAAAGGCAAGCTGCATCATACATGACAATATCATTATAACTAAGCAGTCTATATTATAGGTTCAGGCAATCCATTCTTCAAGGACTAGTTTGTACACCCCATCAAAATCTTAACTCCATCCAGGACAACAATTCATTACAATCTGGATTTGCAACCTGCTCCAACTCGTCATCAACCATTCCAAATATGATGTAAGTGAAGTAGAAAATGCTGGGATGTATGTGTTTGTTATGATTGTAATAGGTGTGTTTGTATATTGTGTATGTTCCTCATGGGAAAGAAGACTGTATATTTTTTTGTGTGATAAGCTCTAGGACCTTGTTTGGGTTTGGCATGTTTCACATTTTTTGCTTTGAGTTACTAATTTGGATGTCCCAAATTTGCATATGGGTTGTCTCACAATCTGTCCAACAAAGGTTGCCCATTATGACTGTTAAATTGGCCTAAATTGATTTTTATTATATGGTCAAGTTCACTAAAGACCACTAAGTAGAATACTGGTATGATTGGAGGTTGTTATTTTGGCTCTTTCATGGTTTTGTGGGTCATAAAGATGGAATGGTGACAATTACCTCTTCAAATAGTGTGAACAATGGTTTAGCATTTTTTATAGTTCAGGACTTCAGTAGTTGTTTGTTTTCTTTCATTCTATGTTGAAGAGAATGGGGTAAGAATTGAAGAGGTGATTGCAAGCAATGGTGATGTCCCATGCAAACATTGTTGCAACAATAACAACAGAATCAACAACAGCTCCTGAATTGAGCTGCAAGGATATGTATCAACCTTATTTGCCACTGGCCCGCATTTTGGAACTTGCTGCAGAGGTATGGTCCATGTCTGTGATATTACATGTGGATGAGTTGACAATTTTGTGATGTTGTCCTACTTGTTATCTACCTTTTATTTTACTACATGTTAGGATATTGCCAAGTGATTCCAAGCACTTTCTTGATGTCTTTGATATATTCTGTTATCCAGAGATCCAAAAGACAACATTTTCTTGATATCTTTGATCAGTCTACTACTCAGAACAGTAGTTGGGTAAAGAAGAAATTACAATGTTAAAAACACATTGGACAAAATGATCAAGGTCTAAATGTATGATCAGTAGAGCAATTGTATTATTGTCCTCAAACTCATCTAAATTTTCCTGACTTCATTTAGGTCATTGTCTTTTTGAATCTCTGGAACTTTTGTAGTAAAATATGTTCTGCTTGAAGGGGAATGGCTTTTGTAGATGATCTTAGCACAATTACTTCAACATTCAAAATAATGTTCATGGAAGGTTTGATGTTTGCAAGTTGTCAACAGGTTCAACAAAGAGTATTTGTAAGACACAAATTCGAAGTTTGAAGTAAACTATGATAAGACTTGGATTTATGACAAAATTGAATATGAAATCAAGCAATTTTGTAGTTCCCATTTAGTCCAAGAGGTCTACAGAGAAATTTGAGCATGTAGTTTGTCCTCTCCTTTTAGTCAGATTATCTCTTTTGGGCAAGACTATAATGATGTAACAACAAAGGCAAATCTCAGTTTTTCAAATGATATTGACTAAAATATTGTTAGCCTTAGGTTCAAATGGCAAAGTAGACGGCATCAACAGCTCAAGTAATAGGTAGGAGAATGGTATGAAGTTGGGATTTCAATGTCTATCATTTGCATCTACCTTTTTATGCCACTTCTTGCATATCTTCTTTGAGAAGTAAGATTTTGATTACAAACTATGAGGGTGGTCGTTCAAAAGGCTGCAAATGCCAATAGGGTAGTTAGGGTTTTCACCTTGGAGGATCAGAATGTTTCAAGTTCAATATTTTTTAGAATGTTTAAAAATGTTCTAGAACTTAAAATTATAAGGTTTTCTACAAATTTTGCATGTGATATATGGTTGTGAGAATGGCACTTGTCATTGGTATGAGATGTGTATTGCCAAATGTTTTCATGGGATTCCTTTGTATTGCAAACCCTAAAATGAACCTTAACCCAAAAGTAGAAAAATATATTTTAATTAATAGTCGTAGCCTAAACCCTAATTAATAGACCTAAAGTCCAAACCTAATCATACATAAAAATAAAACCTTAACTTTTCATTAATACTTGTGAAACAAAATAGAAAGTTCCAATAATAGGCTTGATTCGTAGAAGAACCCTAATTCCTAACCTTATATGTATATAATGTTGAGATTGGAAATCATTTATATCATGTTTTATATTGAAGAACATTTTGCTTACACACATTCTTCTCCTATAACCTTGTAAAAATTTTAATAGTTTTGACAATGTTATGCATATTTAGAGGTATTGTATTTTCCTTTCATTATGGATGGTTGTGATGTTTATATTTTCATTGTTTATAGTTTGTTTTTGTTTGATTTTTATTTTATTTTGTTTATGTTTTTCCTATGTGTTTTGGGAGCACTATGTTTTCCAATTATGAAAAGGATTAATATCACTTTTGTGTTTTAAGGTTGCTTATAGTGCAATTTTTTCCTTGGTATATATCTATACAATTAATTTCAATATACTTTGTATATAATTTGTTTTTATCGAATTCTATTGAAATTTTTTTTGGTTGTATTTATGTGTTTTATTGTTAAATACTATTTGCATTGAATGGCAAGGATTGTTGTTAGCCTAAACAAAACAAAAAAAGTATTTTTGTTCTGGGTGTGATTAACATATAACAAATAATGTTGAATGAATGCTTAGAAAGTTATATAATGAATAGATATGGCTCGTATGATGTTGTAAGGAATGGATCCAAGTTCATACAAATTGATCTTATAGATAAGGTTGGATTTTTTACTATCATCTTTCATTAATTTCGTTTTTTTTACTAAATTTTTTGGTCAAAAAATACTAAATTGGATACAGGTTTGAAAAACCATTTAGTCATCTTGAAGAAGTTGATTTTGACACATTTGGTGTGACTAGGATGATTTAGTCATCTTGAAGAAGTTGATTTTGACACATTTGGTGTGATTAGGATGATTTTTTTACTAACACCATTTGATTGATCATTTTGACTAGTTAAATTTATGCCAATATCAACAACAACAAAATTGTGGCAAGTAGGTAGGTAGTTAGGTTGTAAAAAGGCGAGCAGACATGTAGGGCTAAACATGTACATACATTATAATGTTAAGAATTGAACCCTTGACCTCCCCAATGATAAACCAAGTATTTAACCAATGGACCACACCATCAAAAGGTGTTCAATATTTGTCAATTTTTTAAATTTCACATGTTTATTTTGACACATCATTACAAGATTATGAAATATGAAGATAGGTAGGTTGTAGGAGATAGGTGGGTGGTGGGTGGGTAGGTAATATGTATATATGTAGATAGGTGGTGGGTGGATATGTAAATACGTAATAAATGTATATAAGTAGGTGTGTGGGTAGGTAAGTATTACATCTAAGTAGGTGGGTGGGTGGGTATTACATCTAAGTAAGTGGGTGCATGGGTGAGTTGGTAGGTAGGTAGGTAGGTTATAAAATTGTAAATGGAAGGTAGGAGATAGGTATGTAATAGGCATAAAACGTCCCATTTGATTAAAAAACATTGGTCATTTTGATTAATGATATCAATTTCTTATGTTCAATTTGATTAGATGTTTCATTTGATTAAAACCCATTGGCCAGTTTGACTAAGGTTGTTTGACTTGACTAGATTATTAGTCAAATAAGTCATTATAGTCAAATTGATCAATTAAAAAATAAATTTTTTAGGCCTCTAATCAAAATGGACATGTCCATTAATTAGAAAGGACCAATTAGTCAACTTGAATCGTTTGAAAAACCAAGAATTCTAATAGTGCTTAATGTAGGAATTGCTTTTGTGACGACCTTTTCACTTTGTCTTAATGTTGGTTCTTTCATTCGAATCCAAAACTTTGGGGTGACATTTTGAAACAAAATTTAAAAAGGTGATTGGTCATTTGTTTTGAAGGTTGGTGCCACCATAATGATTGAACATATTGATCCATTCCCGCTTGATATTCGTTTTATTGTTATTCATTCCATTCAAAATTTCATCTAATGACAAGACTTGCAAGAACTTGGAACAATTGAACTTGTGGTCACTTGGGTATATGGTAGGTCTTCAAAGGGTTTCAGTTTGATTGTTGCTAATGGTGTGGGGCCTAATGACACACAAGTGCTATATATTTTTCCAGAGTTTTACACACAATAGGTATAGCTAGTTGAAATTTACAACATTGAAGACATGCAACACTTTTAACTAAAGATGTTGGCAATTATATGTTTGGTGAACAACTTTTAACAAACTTTTCAATCATTTTTGTCATTCCTATGCTTGATGTTGTAGCCGCTGAAAGACTGGTGGAAATCCACAACAAACACACTGAAGGGCAAGATTTTACAATGAATTTTGAGGTATGTAAAACATAGTTTTTTTTTCATTTGTTTGTTTTGTTTTCATTTTGGTTTGCAGATTTCTTTATCAAATTCCCATCTTGTTTGTAATGTAATAATGTTTTGCATATAGTTTCATGAAGTGTAGATTTGCAGGTTATTGGTAAAAAATCAAAAGATTTCCCTTCAATTTCTGATCAGCTAAGAAAGTCTCAAATTCAAAGGAACAAAGATTTTCTTCAATTCTGATCAGCTGAGAAAGTCTCAAATTTGCAGATAGAAAAAGATGGATTTAAGAATCATGATGCAATGGGTGTTTTGGGTTTGACCAGGCATTGTGCTTGTTCCTCTTCCCATTCTGCATTGTGCACCTCCAAAGACAGTTCATGATGATAATGGGTAAGTGTTTTCTTGAAGAATTTTTTAGGTGGACTTGCAACTTTCAGTTTGTAACAAATGTTTGACTTTCAGACAAACATGTGCAATGGGGACAGGATGGAGAGAGAGAGAGATGATGGAGAGATAGGTTTTGGGATTTGTGAGGAGAGAGCTCTTTCTATTTTGAATGTGGTGGTTTCTGCAGTCTTTGGAAGTTGAAGAAGCTCTACTGAAGCTCCATCATCACAATTGACAAATCAAACTTCTGCTTCAGAAACTTCATCCTTATGCATCCTGGTGGGTCCTCCAGATTGAAAGACCAGGGACAAAAAAGAACTCCACAGATTCAACAAGCAATTTTGTGATGACCTTTGGTATCTCTAAGGACATGAGCATAGATAGAGAGATCATTTCTTCACCTGCTGATGCTGCTGCTCTTGCTTTCTTCTTGCTTGTTCACAACTTCACACCCATCTCTCCATCTCCCTCATGGACACATAATAAGAGTAGTAGTAAATGGCAGTACATGAGCATCATAATGTGTGCATGTGTGCCATGATATCAGAAGGTTGCAAAAGTTGCAGTGAACCCCTTCATCCCAACAGGTGAAAAGACTTAGTAGTCCCCAAGAAGCTTAAACATCAATTCCCCTGATGGGTCACAAAAGAGTTCCAAGTTGCCTGTTCTTCTTCCCCCATGGGAGGAGGAGCTCTATTCTTCCTGCACAACAATGATCCATCTGAGGTTTTATTTCTTTCCTGTTCAACAATAATTCATTAGCAAATCACCAAAGAACCCATCTCTGAGCGAGAGAGAGAGAGAGCGAGAGAGAGAGAGAGAGAGAGAGAGAGAGTACTAGAGAGAGAAAGAGAGATCATAATTTCTGAGATTTTTTTTCCCAGAAGGATTCAGCATCTCTGGAAATCATTCCTTTGGAGTTATTTGGATCTTTGCCAGTCAGGAGGAAACTTGTCAGGCTCATGGGTTTTGTTTGTGCAGAGCAAGTTCATGTGCAAACGGATCTTTGTTTTTTTCTCAAAAAATTGTGTGAGAGGTGGGGGGGAGATGCAAAGACATATAAGTACTGTGTGCACAGATAGATAATCAATCCTATTACACCAATTTGTGAAAAATTTGCATCAGTGAAATAATGTCTCCAGTTTCTTTCACATACAATTGAGCTCCCCAGAGGAAGTAGACTCATGATCATGTTTCTAGTTTTGGATCAAGCTACGATGATGTGTGATATCTGGGCTTTGCTCTCAGTGGTGTATGGCCCAAGTTCTTTTGGTGCAAAATTTAACCATCCTTTCAACAAAATTGCATCTGAATCTTGGATCAATTTAAAAAGATCATGTTGTTCTCATCTCTGCTTCTAAATTCTTTGAATCTGTGCATTACTTAATATTAGACTGGAGTTTGGAATATCATATGGCCAAGTTTTTTGGCCTCGGGTCAAAAACTCCAGTGAAGATTGCTTTCCAGATACATGTGCAAGAAATTAAGCCATGGATGTCAATGACAACAATGACAATGCAAGGTGGAATTTCCAGTACTCCAGCAATCATCTTATCATGGACTCAGGGTGAGAAGCGATCTGGAAGCACCAAACCTATACAACCTTTGAATGGCAAGATCATATTCGATGAAGAGTTCAAACTCTCAGTGACAATGCTTGAAAAAACTGGCAAACAAAGGAGAGAATGGGAAAGCAAGTATCTCTTGTTTACCTTACATGATTTGAGCTTGCCATCCCAGAGTAGTAGTACTCAACTAAATTCAAGGACCTTAGCATCAGCTGAACTTGATTTGTCAAAAGTTATCAATTTGGAAGAACGCATGATCACTTTCAATATCCCTTTGAATGTGAGAGGAGGAGGAGGAGGTTCTTCTCAGGGGTCTTCGAATAATCCCAGTGCAGCAGCAGCAGCTCCAATTCTTTCTTTGAGAATTAGTGCTCAAGTAGTCAAGGCTGTTGCTCTCTTCAATTCGAGTATGATAAAAGGCACATGGAGGCCATCCAGCAGTAATGCAAGTACCAATGTGAAGACTAATGTGCAAGCTAGAAACAACAATGCAAATTCCATTGATGATTTAGAGATTGATTCATTTACAGATGATGATGATGACAATGACGACGATGATGATGACAATGATGATGATGATGATTCACCACTAAGCTCCACAGGGAGTACTAAAGAAGTCGAAAATAAAGCAGAATTGAATCGAAAGAAGTTGTTTGAGACCCAAAGCCCTGTACCCAAATCAAATTCCAATTCTGGTAAAAAGCAGCAGCTGCTCAATAATGGTGGACAAACTGTGATCAATACAACAAGTAGTACTAAATCAGATTCGAATCGCAAGAAGTTGCTTTTAAATGACACCCATGGAATTAAGGTTGCTTCTTCTCACAATGAAGAGACTTCTCAAATTGCGAGTCCTGGAAATTCAGTCCTTTATTCTAAGGTACTATGTTTTACATTGCTGCTTCCCCCAAAATTATTGCATTAGTCTTTGTGATGGGTGGTGGAGATGGGTAACTTTCACACATTGCAAAATGCAATTCAAGCCATGCAATTTCTTGCTTTGCACAATTGAACATGAAGGATTTTGCTTTTACAGTCTGTGTTTTTGCACCGCATTGATTCTGATTGAGCTTTGCACTCTTGTATGAAGGATTTGCTTCCTTGGTTTGTGTTTTCCTACCCTAATTCTCAAGCTGTGCACAATAGTTTGCTTTCTCCCTGTTTATGTTCTTCTCACAAAATTCTCAAGTTTTGCACATAATTTTTTTAAGGATTTTGGCAGAACTTTGTGTTTCTGCACCCCAATTTTCAAGCTTATGAGAAGCTCAGTTAACATATGTTATGAAGAACGTAGTCTTAGGGGTGTGTGCGTGTGCCATTTTTGTTGCTATTGTTGCAGAGAATTGAAGATCATGATCAGCTGCTGCTGCCGCCACAGAAGCTGCAGCTTGGAGTTGCAGGTCTGAACCTGCGTGCACCCCCTGGAAAGTCTGCTCCAGCAGCTGATGAAGCACCTGGACATGCCACAGCAGCAGCAACAGCACTTCCAACAACATCAGGGCTTGCAGCAGCAACTCCAACAGCAACTGCAGGAACAGGCAGAGTTGTTCAAGAAGCTGCAGCAGCAGCAGCAGCGACAACATCAGGAAAGCTGGATTTTGCTGCAACAACAGCTTCTGCAACGTCAACTGTAACTTCTTCGACTAGTGTTGCTCCTGTTGCAAGAGTCTGGAACTCCGCAACAAGCTTGGTCACAGTAGCGACAGTTCCGGCACAGCAGGGTGCAGTTGAAGTCTCAGAGAAGGCCTGGACTGCAGCTCCTGCGGCTGAGGAATACAAGAGAAGCTCATCAGGGCCCGGATTGGGTTGGGATTCGGAGCTGGTAGCTGCAAGCTCAGATCAAGCTGCAGCTGGAAGCAGCAGCTATAGAAGTGTGTTAGGGGAAGCGAGAGCAAAGCTAGCGATGGTGGAGAAGAGAGCACTGGAGGAACTGAGGACGAAAGTGGCAGCAGCAGAAGCCAAGGCGGCGATGAACCAAGAGAAGGGCGAGGAGAAGGCAACCCAACTGGAACAAGAGCTGAAGAAACTGGAAGACGAGCTTCGAGATTCTGCAGCAATCGAAGTTGCACTGTTTTCCATTGTGGCGGAGCATGTCAGATCTCCCCACAAGCTTCACACCCCTGCTCGTCGGCTCGCCAGGTTATACGTTCACACTTTCCGGAATCGGAGCTCAGATCGATGCATCAATTCTGCCAAGAACTATGCTGCGGGACTTATAGTCGCTGTACGCGCTTGCGGGAATGATGTTTCAAGGTTCGTTGACATCCTCCCGCGATCCTGCTGCACCCACCAGCTTGAATACAAAGCAGATTGATTCTTCTTCTTCTTCTTCTTCTTCTGCGCGGAGTCTTGGCTTCAGATCATGTGCATGGAAATGTAAGCTCGATTGTTATGCTGATCATGTCTTACACAGATTGACGTATTGGTGGTCGAACGTGGTTGTCTTACGAGAGTCGATCATGCAGGCTTGCAATATCGACGAGCTCTCAGCCGCGACGATTCGGAGACATACAGAGCTGTCGTCGACATCAGAGACACGTCCCGCGGTCATGGAGTCGCAGCATGATCCAGCTGCAGGTGGTGGTAGCAGCGAGCTTCGTGCCACAGCAGGATTACAACAACGGCGATACAAAAGTCTCGATGCAGTTGGAGGAGCCGGCCGTGGTACTATTCTCGACTCAAGTGCCGAATGCAGCAGCAGCTGCCATGACACGCTTGTCGCGACGCTGTTCAGAATTGAAGCTTGGCTCCAGAGACGAGTTCTGGAGTGCGTGTGGTGGCAAGTGAAGTACCAGCTTCTTGTTCTTCTTCATCAATTCTTCTTTGTGTCGCGAGCTCGAGTTCAATGTCTAGATGATAAAAGTCCATGGTTTCAATTCTATTGCAAGTCTAGATCAAGCTTCTTTTGTGTGTGCGCTTGTTGGTACAGAGCGTCTTCACGACGCCGAGATTGGTGGTTTTGTTGATGCAGGAGAACTGAACTGATCTGAACTTGTCTTGTTTTGGACAGGCGATGACGCCGGTGATGCAAATGCCAGAACCAAGAAAAACAAAGACGAGAACAAGCAGCGTGAATTTGCAAGGAATGAAAGACGAACTCAACAAGTTTGCGGGGAAGGTGAAAGACGGAATATTCAGCGAACAGCTCAACAAATTTGCTGGAGATGTGAAAGGCTTCTTCACATTCAATGCTGCAAATGCTGCTGGCGATGGGTCTTCGTATTATAATGCCCAGCAGCTTTCCCTGATGAACTTGGGAGATGATCGGCAAGGAAGCATCTCCACACAGATTTGGAAAACCGCCTTCCAAGCTGCTTACAGACTGCTTTGTCCTCTTCAAGCTGGAGAGCATCGCGACTGTGGTTGCTTACCCATTCTTAGCAAGATGGTAAGGGGAGAATCTCACTCAGCGATGCTTGCAAGCTCTTGCGTTTAGGGTTTAGGGTTTAGCTTTAAACAGTTACATTGAAATCAGATGACCTATTCTTCTTCTTCTTCTTCTTCTTCTTGGCTCTTGAGTCTCTTCTTGTCAGCAGATTATTTCACAGTGTGTGGAGAGACTGGATGTTGTGCTGTTCAATGGAATCATGCGAAGTTCCAAGGATGATTCTTGTGCAGATCTGCTTGCAGATCCCATCACTAATCTCTCTGTTCTTCCCATTCCTGTTGGTACTCTTACATTCGGAGCTGGTGCTCAATTGAAGAATGTGGTACAATACTTCAACCTCTGTGTGTGTCTCTCTCTGATCCAATGCACAAAAACTTTGAGACTAGTTCTTTTTGAGCTCTGATCCAAATTTGCAAACTTTTAGCAAAACTTCTTCTTTTACAAGGGAACTGAATTTACAAGCTCCTCAATCATCATGATTCTTCAGGTTGTAGATTGTTTGCTGCAAAATTCCATCATCCTCATCGTCAATCTGAGCATGTCATGAAAGTTTGCAAGCAAGTGAACTCATGATGAGTCAGTGGGAGGTCTGGGAGGGAGTTGCTTCTGTTGTTGCAGGTAGTGACATGGTCAACCTGGCTAACAGCTCTTCTCGATGTCAAAGCTGAAGATTCAACTGCAATAACAGAAACCACTGACACCACCAGCAACAACAGAGAGACAGCTTCTGACACAAGTTCAGAAGTACAAAGGACAAAGAAGATGATGCAGGTTGTGGAGGAAGCTTCATCATTGCACAACATTCTTAATGCAGCAAGTGAGTATATGATGCTTCCCAGAAGATCAGAAAGTGCAGCAATGGAGATGGCAGCAAGAAGAGAGGTAGACCTGTGAATTCTACTTCAAAGTCTAGATCTCATACCTCAGATTTTTTTATCATCAAGACTTCTTTTTGGAGCTTCAAGGGGTTGTCAAGAGCTGCACTTTCAGAACTCAAATCCATGGTGCTCTTGAAGCAGCCAAGTTCCCCTAGATGTCAGCCAAGTTTTCTTGCCACAAAGAAAATTTATTTTTCATGCAACAATGCACTTGCACATATGAGCATGAGTGCTTGGTGTCTGACAAGGTCATGGTACTTGGTGGAAGCATTGCAAGTAGACTTGCAATGCTCGATGGAGGAGCTTGACTAGTCTATTTGAGAGTTGAGAGCTTTGGATAGATCTGATGTAGTAACTTTGGATTTTTGTGTGTTTTTGCGGTGGTTTTTTGCAGGCTGAAAGAAGAGAAGCTCAGAAAGCTGCTCCTTATTTTGTGCTTCTTCGAGCAGTTGGGGATTTGTTGATGCTGCCAAAGGACATGCTCATGGACAAATCCGTGAGGAAGGAGGTGATGTAATTTTTTCCCATTGCTAAAATTTTCCTTGAATCTTGTGATGCTCATTGTCAAGCCAAAAACAGAATATTTAGGTGCTCATGATCTCGTGGATGGTGCTCATGTGATCAGTTCAAGCAACAACAAAAACATGAGTGATAGATTGTGGGTGGTGGTCATGTGGTCATTTCAATTTTCTTGCAACAACAAATTCAAACACAATCAATGTGAAGTTTGAACCTCAACTAAGTTTTGACAAAAAAAAACCAAATTGAGCTCTACATTTCTAAATTGGGTTGTAAAATTTTCAAGGAGCTGAAATCACTAGAGAAGAAGAAACAAATCGTTGAGAATCAAGACTCAAAGATTTTGTTGTTATTATGAGTTTCCATTTTGATGAAGATTGTGACATTGTGTTTTTTTGTAGGTGTGTCCAACTCTAGATTTGATTTTCATACGACGAATTCTATTCAACTTTCAACCTGATGAATTCTCTCCTGACCCAATCTCGCCTGCCCTTTTGGGTGCTATTAACTCTGAGGTATCAAATTGGGTTTTGTTGATGAAGAAAAATATTAATACTTCGGTTTTTGTCTTGAACTTGGAATCTACAAATTCACTTACAAACAAAATAAAATTCAAGTCACCCAATTTTTATCTGTTGTGTTTCTAGATATGTGTTTTGTTATTGTAGGTTTCAATTCAAAGGCAAATGCACGGAGAAGTGGACATGCGAGTGGATACTGTGGCCATTGCTCCTTTGCCGCCAATTTTGTATTCTCCTCCCTCTTCAAATTTTGTTAGGTTGTGGATTGGAGAGCCCCATGTAGCTAATGATGATCATCATTGGGGCACAAATGTGTCATCACTTCTATGCAAAGGCTACAATAGCGATGATGAACTTGAGGAATTCCAAACTCCCCTTGCTTGGTTGAAGGACAACAATTATTCTCAAAATACATCATCCCTAACTAGTAGTAGCACATTGCATGGGAGTATGACAAGCAAGAACTCTAATCTAGATGCATCAATGGAAAGAGGAGCAAGCACTAATCGTTACCAACTCTTGAGGGAAGCTTGGAAGGAAGGTTAGTAATAGTTATCATGTGTTCAATCTTATTAATCATCACCCATCTATTCAAGTGTATATGCAAGGTTTTTCTAACCCAATTTTTGATATCTTTCAAAATCAAGAGGCAAGGAATGATTATGGATAGGAATGCAAACAATGCACAATTCAAATTTGTGAGTTATTTAGCTATTGAAGGTTCATAAAGGGAAAAAAGTTCATTTTAAATCTCTTAAAGCTTTTGTGAATGATGATACCTAGTGATTTGAAGGAGAGGGTGAGCATTAGAGTGACTTTCAACAAAGTTTGATCAATTTTGATGACAAATATAGATTATGAATGCATTCCCCAAGCCCATTCAATTGAGGAGTTATTCATGACTTTGGTTTATCTTTGAGAAGGCAAAATTTGGTACAATATTTGCTTTGACATTTCATTCAAAATTTCTTGCATTGTCTCTTTTCATGGTATCATGTGATTATAATCATATATGTTTGGGTGAATTTCATTCCATACACTCCTCACTTTCTTGAACTAAATGGTGTTTTGCAAGGTTTCAAAAGATGAAAAAGGAAAATAGAAGAAAAGGTGCGTAATTACTTTGAGAATGTTCATTTCAAGTCACATATATATTCTTTATACCCTTCTTGATTCTTTCTCTTATTGATGTTGCTTCACAAGCCCTACTTAATCTTGAAAGCACTTTTAGGAGTTTTTATTAAAATTTTCATCATCTTTTTCTTCCTCCATGATCACCATGAAAAGTTTCACAATTGCTGCCTATTCCAATGTTCACATCAACAACCCTTACAATAAAACCATGGTTTATCATGCTAGTAACATCATGATTAAATTGATTCTAGAACCAATTTATTAACATGAAACGATAAATTATGTTTATTTTGACTAAAATGAAAATTAAGTATGTTCATTATGATATAATAAAAAAATATTTACATAGGATTGTAATGAGTTGAAAAATAAACCCATACTTGACAACATGTAAACACAAGCCCACCTAGATTTAATTGCACAAGGAAAATATGTTAAGAAAAAAATTCATTTGTGAAACCTCAAAATGTGACAAAAATGAAACACCCATTTTACAAGTGCAAGAAGGTCAAGTTTGAATTAGTGGTTTCTTTTTTACAAGGCCATCCTTGAAAATCTAGGAAATCATATTGATCATGTCAATTTTCTTTTCTATTCTTTTTGGAAAAAGGTGAAGGACATTTTGCAATAAACTTTTATTTATTACAAATAACAATTTTAACAAGTCTGAAATATGTGCAATTTACACAAATGTTTTGTATATGACAATTTTATTGTAAACTTAAATAACCAAATAGGAAATGTTTTGAATAAAAAATAACTATATTAGGTTATTGCCTCTTTTTAAAGGTGGTCAATTTCTAATTGTCATGTGTGAAATCACATGATTGTCCAATCCTTCTTCACAACAAAAGTGAACAAATAGTTAATTTTAACTTTTAAGATTAAGCCTTTTTTATTGGCTCATCCCAAATGACATTTTTAAAGAAGTTGCTTGTGTGTTTTTAATGTTTGAATTGTATTTTATTATATAGTTTACAAGATTGAAATGAAAAACAAAAAACATGGGGTAAATTTTATAGTGGTAATTTCATTGCAAACTAGTTCACAACTATGTTGTGATTATAAAAGTTATCCCATGTTTTTTGTCCTCCATTTCAATCTTGTAAACTATATAACCAAATGTGCACAATAAAAAATTTAATTTCAAATTAAAATAAATCTTCCTTAAAAAATACCTACTCACCTAGGTTTTTCTTACCTACCTCTTTATTTTAGGCCTATTTTATTAACCATATACCTACCTATTTAACATAATTACATACATACCTATGTACATACCTACCAATTATTACCTAGCTTAACATATTACTTAATTAATTAATTTTCTACCTATTAATTAACCTAGTTTATTAATTAAAATAATTTACATCACACCTAAGCTAAGCCCAAGTGGCATTTATGCCTAGATCAAATATGCCACATGGGACCTAGATTAAACCTTGACTAAATTAACATTCAACAAAACCTTGGAAAAAACATGGCTAAACAAAAAATTAGGTAAACTTTAAATAAACTTTAGTTAAAATCTAGCAAGGTTAAAACATAATTGAACCTTGGCTAAACATTAGCAAAACTAAAACTCAAAGCTAAATTAAAATTTGGTAAAACCTTGGATAAACCTTGGTTATTTTTTGCAAAACAAAAACTTGATGAAACATTGGCAAAAGTTTGGCTAGACATTGGAAATTCATTGGCTAAATTAAAATTTGGCTAACTTTTGATAAAACTTAAATAAACTTTCAATAAACTTTAGTGAATCTTTGGTAGATTTCAATTGAACTAAAACCTTGGAAAATTAAAATTTTGGCTAAAGCTTACTTAATATTTGACACCTTCAATTTAGCCATTTTTAATAAAATAGTAATAACTTTAATATGCCTTTTAATTAATTTACACAATTTTAATATACCTTATAACCTTATTTAAACTTTAGAAATGTTTAAAACCCTATTCATAAATATACAAATAATATATCTGAAATATAATTTCAATACACTTTTAGAGATGTACCCTTAATATATCATTAATATACTCCTAAAAAATTAGGTCAAATTATTTGTAATTTTTTTTTTTTTTTTTTAAAGCAATTAATGGGATTCACTATCTTGTTCTTGAGTGAAAATAAACATTAAGATCATTCACCTGGAAAGACAAAGCCTTCAATAATTGTAATGTGATCACAAGATAATCATAGAAACTTCAAATGTAGTTAGTAGTTGTAAGAATAATCACAAATGACTCATTTCTCAAATGGTAGGCTTTTAGGAAGCATTTGGTCAATTACATGGGTAAGGTCTTATATCAGCTAATCAACACGACCTTATGCATTGAATTTCATAATGCATTTTCAACTCATTTTTTCTCATCAATTCAACATTGCAATTAAAGGGGGTTGTGAAAAAATGGTCAAAAATATTCAAGCTACGTTAAATAAACTTTCACCACAATTGGGTGGTATTATGTGTGGATGTTGCCAACATCTTCAACATAATTTCACACAATGTTATATTCAAGGAACTTCACATGGCTAATGATGAGTTGTCCCAATTCATCTTTTTCGTCTGTTCATTTTATGCCTTATAATTCCCCTTTTACTTTGGTCATCATTCCCTTTTTGAAGACTTGATTTTTATCCATTTTTGCATTGGCATTTGTCGAGGTGACCCACTAGGTGGGTTTCTTTTCACCCTTATTTGTTTTCAAGCCTCGTGCAAGTTAACAAACCTTTTCCCCTCCTATGAGTTCATTTCTATGGCCAACAACACCCTCATCATTGGCCATGCCTTTGTTATTCATGATGCCTTTGATCATTTTGCTCCCCAGTTGGGTTTGGTGGGGCTAGTGGTGCAACCAAACAACTCTTTGGTCCCCTTTTGGCTTGCCTATTGATTTTTCCCCTCCTATGGGTTTCTACACCCCTTCATCCATTCTTCAAAAGGCCCTTGATGAGGATGTGCACCACATAGAGGCATTTTCAAGGTTAAGGGATGTTTAGGTGGCTTTTAGGATTTTTTATTGTTGTTTCACCCAAAGGCCATCTTACCTTTTCCATTATTTTCCCCCACTCTTAAAGTTTCAATGCCAACTAATGTTTTTTTATTCAACTTTCATCTAAGTTTTTGGGAGGTTTTTAGGTTTGGTCAGGTTTTTAAAATAGTTCAAAGGTTCTTCTAATTTGGTGACATGGACCACTCTCCCCATCTTTAGAGGACTCATTTCTACCAAGGACATTGCCCCATGACTTGCTTAGGGAGAAAGGCTTGTGACCCAAATCATTACATCCATATTTTTACATGATCACCACCCCTTTTTATTAGAAGCTAAGGAGCTAACAATTTAAGTCCACTTCCATTCCAAGCCCACTTGAGGTTGGTGCACAACCTCCCCCCCCACAACATAGGTTTGCATCCTTCCTTTCAAACAATTTTCAAATAGGGGAATTGATATTTTCATGAAAGAATCGAATTGAAAGTTTGCATGAAGACAATATCATGTTCGACATGTCTTTTAATCTTCATCGCACTTAATTCAAATCTTGCACAAGCCTAGGTTTGGGTTCTTGGCTCTTCATTTGCCAATCATCTTATCATTTTGTATATTGGAGTTAAATTCATGGCTTGGTGCAATGTATTTATGGTTAGCTTATAGATTCGGTCGGGATACATCTTTTGCAATGTGCACATGGGGGAACACACTATTCCCCATGATGTTGTTTGAAATAGATTTGTTTCCATTGCTAAAGATGTTGTATTTCATGTTTCATGTGAGCAAACTCATGTCCTCCCTTTGCCCTCCTTCCAATCTTCACATTAGTGGGCATATCATGTTCACTTTAGATGGGGTTCACATTTTGACGAATGTTGTTATCATCGATCCCACTCACATGCATTTAGCCTTGCAAGCTACCATTCCTTAAGGAATGGTTACAATGGTTGCAATTTAAGCAAATGACATATATATTACATTTGGCATCCCAATGATATGATTTTCCTTTGATCATAGAAGTATTTGGGTGCTTTCACTAGTAGGTTGATGATTTTGAATGAAAACACATTAAGGGTGAACCACTTTTGTTCAAAAGAGGTGATGTATAACAAATATTATAGTACGTAGTAAACTAAAATCTTGATGGCTCCTTTGGTTATCTTAAACACAAGTAAAAAACTTTAAAATTTGCAAAATATATAATTTATAGTTTTTTAGCAAGCATAAGGCTTCATGTTTATGATTCATGAAACATTGCAAAAAAAAAAAAATTTGAAAAAATAATGCAATGCCCATCTATAAAATCTCCCCCTCTTTGATATGGTAGTGGTTTTTTCCTAAAAATCGGATATTATTATCCATTCATTATTAAACAAATGCAAAAAAACACATTTCTTGAATGAAATTTCATCCAAAAACTTTAAAATTTTAAATAGTCCTAGATTTAATTAATGTATATCAATATCATACATCATAATAATTTTTAGTCAAGAATTCCATTCACAACCATAGTTTCAAGAAGTATATATTGAAAATTTCAAATTGTGATGAGTATTATTTTGTCATGAATATATTCCATATGTTCAAAGTTTTCAATGCTTGTTGAATTTTTCAAAATAATTAATTAGATGAAGTATAAAGCTAATCAAATATACTTAAAACAAAAAAAAAAATCCAAAATGTGATGTTCATACATTACCAAAAAAATTAATTGTAGAAATATTATATGTGCGATTCAAATTTTGAGGGGGTTTAATGTGCTTTCACCCTTTCCTTCATAGATGTACTAGCATGGCATGGTTTGTCAAAGGCTTTAAAGGCCATCCACTATTAGTTTTGTGTTTGTTTTAAAGGAAAGGGTGTTGGTAACTTTATAGAAAGTTCAAGTCAATTACCATTTTGAAGCAAGTTGTTGTTACAAAAGAGACCTCTTTTAAACATGTTTTTTTGGGTTTATCACCAATCTCTTTGTTGGATGTACTTCATGTGACCAATGAGGCTTTTAGGTCATAATGTGCTATTTGGACCTTTTTGGTGGTTCCTTGCTACCTTCTTTTACGGATCGTGTTGGTGCGTTTATGCTTTTGGGTGTTTTCTCTTAGTTGGATGTTGGTTTTTTCTTTTTGTTCCTCACTTTCCCTTTTCAAATGGGTGTTTGTTCTTTTTTTTTATGTTTGGTAAGGTCTCATTATCATTGTCAAACTTTCCATTCCATGTACCATAAACTCAATGTCCTTGGATATGGTCTTATATTTCTACTTACATGGGTTTTAAATTTATTTTTAATATTTAAGTTGAAAATATGTATTTTTTATCGCATTTTAAATGGATTACTTTTTAAATTATATTTTACCATGCTTTGTAAAATAATGTTTTTCCTTACAATTCATTATGCAAGACAACAACATTGAAAACATAATGTTAAAGTTCAAATCATAACATTATGGGGCTTTTGTAACTTCCATCCAAATAAACATACAACGAACTTAAAGTGCCACCAAAAAAAACTTCTCTTCAAATTGAATGTATGTGAAAAACCATGATTATGCCAATTTGGTTATTTAAAACCATTTTTGTTAGCATTTTATGGATAATTTAAATTTGGTCTAATATTTCAACATTGAAAATGTTGACATCAAATTGATAACCTAATGATGACATTTCATGGTCACCAAATTATGCGATATATGGTTGTGGGTTCAATTCATTCTTAAATCATGCCAAATGTTACACATAGTAGACAATTTAAGTATAATTGGTAAACCAATATACCAAACTTGTAAATATTTTTAAATCTTTGGGGGTAGAGACATAAAAATGAGTTAGTTAGTGAAGGCCTAGAGGTGCTTTCTAAGGACTAGTTTTATCATGTTTGAAAAGTGACTTTCATCTTTTGGTTGGGGTACACACGAAAATGGTAATGCCAACTTCAAAAGATTATGATTTTGAATAACCCAACATAGCTTCATGACTTGAGTAATGCAAGATAACACATGTTCAACCTTCATGAAAATGCAACCTTGCCTTCTCTTGCACAATTAAAAAAACATTTTGTTTGTGAGGAAATTGTTCGAATTATGTAATTTTAATGGTAAAAAACATGTTTAAATATTTTTTAAAACTATATAATGGATAACCAAATTAAAACATATATCCAAGTTTTTTTCAATACCAAGCCTTCATAATTAGCAATATATGACCATACTTTTTTTTGAAAATTAATGGTTTAGTTTTACACCAAATAAAGGATGTTTAAAGGTTCAATCTCTAATCAACATAAAATTGTCCACTAATTATTCACTAAATGACTAATGACACATCTTGGAATTACACAAAAAGCATTGAGATGCAAATTCACATGTATTAAAACACCAACACTTGAAATCATTAAATTATAATGTTTATAATTCATGCAATAATTTTTCAAAGTCGAAGGGGTGAAGGATTTTATTACATTCAACACAATCTTTAATATGTATTGGATGTGGATTGCACCCCTTAGGGAAAAGGGAAGATGAAAAACTAAACATTATCATTTTATTTTCTTTGAAATATTGTACACCACTAGCACATTGATGACCCCATAAAAACTAGCTTTATTTTGTGCTAAATCACTAAGGTTTTAATTGTTGGTTCTATATTTTGAGATTCCAAACTAAAATGAATAATTAAACATTTACTTTTTGAAAAGTGATGGTAGGCCAAATGTTGAATACGTATTCAATCAATCATATAATGGTATGAAGCATTTTGACAACATTTTTTTAACAAACATCAATTGGGACTACACGACAAAATGTGGTTAAAATACCAATAGATATTTAAAGGCATCCATAAAAGTCATCCCCAAGTTGGACCAATGTTGTGCCCATGTATATATTTTAATATATGTATACATTTACACTCCATGTAAGTGTATAAGGCCCACCTACATTTGTGTAAGACTATATAATGTGGGACATGTAAGTGTAAAACAAATATATTTACATGGTTTTATACAACCATGCAAAACAATGTAAAAAAATGTAACTTCTATTTGCAAGGAGGGGGAGGGGATGCCCAAAATCTTAGAATTAAATCATAATAGGTACCCAAATTTTATGGTTAACAAAGTTATGAATATAAATTTTATTCGACCAATGATGTGGGGCAACATGCACCCAAGTTGCACTCAAGAATGTGCACTCAAGATATTCTCCAAAATTTGTCACATATGGCTTGCCCATAAGTGTGCACGTGTATTTTATATAGGTAGGCTAAAGGCAAATACTTCTATAGTACCATATTGGTGGTAAAAACTTATATTTGGGGAGTTTTAAATGTATCATATGTTTTTGTGAAGTGCAAATGAGAGTAGCCCATTGCAAAAAATACATTGAGCTTTGGCTTTCAGAATTTATGGTTTAGTGTTATATTGGCATGCACCCACAATTAATATATGGATTACAAATAGGTATAGTCACTATGGGCATATAATACATACACTTAACATGCATAACCTTAATCTAGACCCTAATCAATCTTCATATTTGAAATTACATGAATCATTTGGTTCAACTTCAAATTGCATATTCTTTTGAAATTGTGGTAATTTGTTTTGTGGCAAAAATAATTGTCACATTTCATAATCTCAAAGACATGCTATTTCACATTGTCACTCACAACCTTATACTAGCCTTTACTTGGCATAAACACCACATGGAAGGGTTATGGATAGGCATGGTAGAATATGACTTATGACAATGGCATTAGGGAGATGCAATAGTAGGGTATCACAACTTTGAAACTCAACTTGAAGGCTATGGTCCATTTTTGGGGAAATAGGTGATAGCTTTAGCACTTTAATTGGAGGCTCACATTGAAAGTGCTTGAGGGATTGTGTTAGCCATGCACCAATTAGGGCTTCAACAATTTCACAAAGCTTGTAGCAAAAGATGGAAAAAACACCACAATGGCAATATTTCAAGAAGGCTTCACAAAGGCTTAGGTTATGCTTGCAACAATCGCAAAAGACCATCCTTGTCCTCCCAAACACTTTCATCCATGTGGACCTTATTAAAACCATTGCTCTCTATTATCATCAAAGTGAAAAAACACCTAAACCTCACCTCTATGGAGCTTGAACATAAAAAAGAACCTATAGCCTTCTTCACACATGCCTCTTCATGACTTTTTCAAAGTATTTCTACTACTTTAACAATTAATTAAAAAATAAATATCAATATTAACTTAACATAGTTTAAAACAATTGTATAATAATAATAAAAACATATTAAGTTTGATAAACTTTGAAAAGAAATTCAAACAAGCTTGTTATTGAGTCTTTCCTTAAAGATTTTTCTTTGTAAAAAAAAAAAACACAAAAAAATCTTATAGTGGAATTTGTTATTATTTTGAGGGCTTTATTTGGACTTATTCTGAAATTTTTCATAAAATATCTAATTAAAAAAATTTAGGGTCATGATTTTGTATTGGGGCAATTTTTTGCCACTTGGTGACCAAACAAAATCTAGTGCAACTCATTGCAAAGGGGTTTTTGTGTGAAAAAAAATGCCAATATCACCATATTTGGAGGATATAATGTTTCAAATTGCCATATTTAAACAATAGGTTCCATCTAGCATGTTGCCAAGATATAGTAGGATTTTTAAAAACCTCTACTTTCTTCATTAACATGTGTAGCAAAATTTGGCTAGTTCTTCTTGTGATGATCATTGGTGTGGTTACAACACAAATAACCACTTCTTGTCATGCATGCTCTCACTCATTTTCTTTCACTTGGGGGCATGCACATGACTTGAAAATGCTTTACTTGTGTAGCCCATCGCCATGGACATGACAAAAGGTGGCCTAGTTACATAATTCTAGATCACACACACACATGAGATTTTCATTTTCCTCGCTTGCACAACAAGGGACCACATTTTAAAAAATAAAATAGGGGGGTCCCTTTTGGAATATAAGAATTTAATTTCAATATTCAACTTCTATGGGCCGTCGAAATGATTATTAACTTGGTTTTACTTCTTAAATAACTTTTTTTTGGAATATGTTTTCCTCCTTTTTTTTTCTTTTTTTTTTAGGGGGTTGCTTGTGAACTTTGTCATGGCCCTTTTCCACAATATTTTGCTACATAAAGAACAACATAACTTTGAAAGATTTTATTTTATTTTATTTTTTTTGGGGGGGTGAAATTTGGCAACATGGACCATCACACTAATGCATTTCTAATGGGCCTTTGGTTTTGTTTTTCTTTTCTTGCTTAAAATCGTTCACAATGCAAAAGGGCACATGTAATTGTGGCACTAGAAAGGTCATTGTTGCAAAGGTTTTTTTTCTTGTATTAATTTATTCCTCTTAAAGGGAAGCACATCCTCAAAGGTTGTGGTGGAAATAACCAAGGGCTAAAACCCATTTTGGCATTCTTGAAAGGAATGTTAAGCATATTACACCCAAAATGTTGGATATAAGCTATTTTAAAGCATATATATTGAGATTTTGATATCAACAAATTTGTGGTTTGTGTGTTCATTGAAAATGCCTTTGGGAATTTGAAAAATTAATGGTAGATTTTCTCTTTAAAATCTCAATTGTAAAGTTGACAAAAGAGGTAAAATTATTATGGCATGTTGTATTTTTCACAACCTTTGTCAAGATGGTATGTCAAGTGGTGGTGGTGGTGGTGGTAATTTTTGACACTCAAGTTTGATATTACCATCAACATTCTCTGCACTTTGTCAGGAATTATATGTTGGTCTTCCATGTCCTCTCCTCTTAGCAAACCGTATCTACCTTTGTAGTTTTGTAAGATTTGATCAAACTAACACAACTTTGAAGCATGCTTTTCAGTGACCCTTTCACCTTCTTCTTCTTTGCAATGTATTTCTTCTTCAACTTCTCCCATTTGTATTTTCATTTGGGCAATGACTTTTCACTAGTTTGTTGGGAAACTTCTTGACTACTTAAATAGAATCGAGATATCCACAAATTCACCCTGTCTTGGGGCCTCCTTTCACCCCCCTAACCCCTCTTTTAGTGGTATCCGTAAAGTAAGGAAATTTCATTAAATCTCAGTATGAAATGCTGAAACTCAGTACCAAATGCTCATTCAAGGTTCGAGAGGAATTATAGTAGCTGTACAGGTAGGAGCAGTGAAAATCTTTGTAGCAGCAGTGGAGGCGCTCAGGAAAAAAGAAAGACGGTAGAATCATCAGAATTGATGGTTTTCTGAGTTTCACCCCGCGTTGAATGCTAATGTACTTTTTTGCAGGTTTTTTTTTTGAATCTCACACTGTGTACCAGTGCTGTGTTTTCCTGACTTTACGGATATCTCTAATGTCTTGGCATTGATATACCCTTTGCCAATAGCCCAAAAAAACTTCTTCTCAAAGCATTGCAATTAAATGAAAAAAAAGGCTAGTTGCATCTTTTGCTCCAATCTCGATCCTTGCTTGCTAGCAACCTTCTTGACATTTTGTGGATGTGCGATACTTGACAGAACAGTGAGAGACGAGGCAGGTGTGGAACTATGGCATTGCTAGACGGAGGTGAAGAATTCATGAGAAATTTTGTGAAAAACAAATTCTCCATGTTTGTTTGTGTAAGCAAAAAAATCACGTGAAATGTGACACTGGTTAAAAGTGTTTTCCGTTATAAAATAGACTTTTAGTGTGTCTTGGCGTGGGACCTAAACTGGCCCGTCCGTAGAAAATTCTTGTTCTCTGGTTTCTCTCTCTCTCTCTCTCTCTCTTGCCTGTTTTTCTAGTCTTTTGTGTCGCCGAGACGGTGGTTCCTGGTTTTCAAATGCGACGGAAAGCTGAAGAAACAGAAAGAAGTTTCACCGAGGAAGGGGATTTGAGCTCATTTCGGGAGTTGAAATCGTTGGAGAAGCTCGTGATTTGGAGATTCCAGTACTTGAAGCGGTCCTTACCGAACTTTGTGTCCTCTTCAGTCGCAGCAGAAGGAGTTCTTATTTCTTCCTGTTGGAGGTTTGGCGTGACTTTCTTTAACAGCTTCTCTTCTAGTGCCGGTATGATAGTTCTGTTCTGTTCGTTCTGTTCTGTTTCTCTTGAATGGATTGTTTTGGCTCTCTTTGCTTTGAAACCGTTCTTGTTTGTACGCTCCCGCCCTGGCGCGTTCTGTTTCTTTTCTTTTGAAGCACAAGCTTTTCACAAGCAAGTAGAGCACAATCTTTTGCTTGCATATCTCTAATTTTTTTCCCCCTCATTATAGATTGGCGTCTCCGGGTCTGTTTTCGGAGGGAAGTGAGAGACAGATGTGTTTGATGCCTTGTGTAATGAGCAATCTCTGTTTGGAAAATTCAGGAATCTTTTCCGTGTACGCTATCTCCTTATGACGTAACCTTGTTGTCAATTCCTTCGACGTGTCAAAACCTTTTTCCCTTGTGCTTTGTGTTGTGTGAAACTCGAAGTTCGTACCAGCTCCTGGTATTATTCACGTCCGATGTACTGGAAGTTTTTGTCGCCGTCGTTTCTGTCTCCTTTTCTTTTCATCAAGAGCATCCTTCATCTGGAAATGCCTCATGTTCTCGCCTGTGTATTTGTGTGTGTTCGAGCGGTAAATACAAAGTTTTGCAACTGAGCTGCATGTTGAAAGTTTGGGATGCGTGTTCTTTTCAGCTAAGATCATGAAGAAGAAGATGGTGAAGGAAGTAAGTACTAACATGATGACAGAGTACTGATGCTGTTGCAGCTGTAGAGGAGCTCAGGTCAAGCTCAAAAAGCTTCGCAAAGAGATTGAGAAATGTCAACCATCAGTGTTCCACCAATTGTGAATGTTGAGGAGGATTGCCAAGCACTGAATCAAGCGTTCAGAGGTTTGTCATAGGTTCACCTCCTTAAGCACTAGCTAGCAATGCTTGAATGCCAGTTGGCTTTTCAGCTGAAGTCAGATGTCATGCAAGCACTTAAAGCAACATGCAACGGACTTCAATGTAAAGGTTTGTTGGAGATATACTGCATACAAAGATAAGATCATTCTTATCTTTGAATGCTATAGTGAAGTACATCTGTGTTGAATGCTTATATAAGTCCTTTGGGAGTGGATGGATTTGACAGGGTTAGGTTGTGATGCAAAGAAGGTGATTGAAATTCTTGGTCATCGAACACAAGTGCAGCGTCTGGCTATAGCTGATGCCTACTACCAACAATTTGGAGAAGATTTGCATGAACGCTTGAAATCTGAACTTCATGGCCACTTTGAGGTGCATCTACTACTGGATTCTTGAATCTCTTAACAGTGGTCCTATCCAAAATGCACGACTGGAAAGGACTACAATTTGGACTACTGTTTTGTCCTGTAATGGCTCTTGGATTAGTTTTGCTCTCCTTTTTATGTTCTTATCAAGCATGCTGTCCAAAACAGACTTGATTTGCGAGTAAACTGTATTGGGGTGGTCTCTGGATCAAGTAGAAGGCAATGCTGTTGTGGATGATGGATGCCACGAAGAGGGATACACAGCTTTTAATCGAGTCAGCAAAGGGGATAGGTGCAAATGATACTGCATTTTTGGGAATCCTATGCTCACGCACCCCTTCACAGCTCCTCTCCATCAAGCAAACCTACTTCAAGACTTACAGCAAATCTCTTGAAAGCCACATTGAAGGTGAAACCACTGGTGACTATCGCAAGGTGAGAGGACACATTCCCAAGATGTACAATGGATACTAATGGACTAACAGCTAAGCTCTACAAACCTTGATTCATATTTTGCATTATGGGTTCTGCTTCAGATTCTGTACAAGGCCATAACTGGCTTTGTAGGCATCTGTGCAATCATTGCCAATATGCTCAAGTTCTATTCAACATAATGACTGAATTTTCCTGTTGTGAAAATGGAAACACAAGAGAAATTCAGAACACAGATTTTGGGCTGATTATCAGACTCATCTCCACCCACCATTGGGAGCTGATGAAGTCAGTGGGTAGTTAAGGCAGCTCATCACTGTTTTTTATTATGAAGGTGATGGTCTGACACTTTGTGAGTGACTCTCATAAGGTTTACAACTGTGCATGCATTGTTATGTTACCTTCAAAAGGTTGTTGTGGAGATTCCTCTGCAATCTCATAGATAAATCATTGATAATATGGTCCTGCTTGGTTTGTGCAGCTGCTGTTGGCTCTTGTTCGTGGAGACCGATCGGAGTCAGTCAGTGTAGATCAACAATTAGCAGAAACAGATGCCCATGAGCTGTACAAGGCTGGGGCAGACCGCTTGGGTACCAATGAAGACACATTCATTCATGTCTTAACCTCCCGAAGTGCTGTGCAGTTGAGCACCACCTTGCAGTTCTATCTACAAACTTTTGGACATGATCTTGAAAAGGTCAGCATTTCCCCAGAAACTTTCTGTTTTTGTTTGCTTTTTTGTCCTAAACTGAAGACAGGCTTTCACAAGTCAAAATTATGATCACAGGCACAGGAGTTTGAGATTTTACAGCAACTGCTGTAATATGCTTACATGTGAGCAAGGGACCTCGCCATATTTTCTGGGAATTATGAAGTGATATCACAGATCACTATTTGGTTTGGTTATAGGTAATTGTGGCCCAATGGTAGGGTGGTTACTGATAGGAATTTGAAGACTACAGCATCAGGGAATTAATAGGATTGAAGACTATACCATCAGGAACTTGAAGCATTATCTGTTTCATTTTAGTACTGATTGTCAGTGCAGGTAATTAAGAAGGAGACAGCAGGTAATTTTCAGGCAGCTTTGCTGACAGTTATGGAATGCACATGTTACCCTGCCCAGTTTTTTGCCAAGGTACCAGACTAAACTGCCAAATTGGGAATTGCACAAAGTTTTGTGTGTATTCTAGTTTTTCCTGAAGGGTCTTCCAATTGTTTTCAATGATCAAACTTCACTTGCAGAGAGCAAGCCAACAGTTGTCTTGCAGTTATACATATATAGGTAAGGCACACATCCAAATTCCATTTTCTTAGGAGTTGTTAGACTACATCATTCTCATGGTTCAATTCTTTCTTATACTTCAGTGTCTTGGTGATTCAGGAATTATATCAATCCATGAAGGGGCTTGGAACTGACGACTACACATTAATCCGTGTAGTAGTAACACGGGCAGAAACTGATATGCAATACATAAAAACTGAGTTCTCTTCGATATATAAGAAGTCGCTTGAGCAGATGATTTCAGGGGATACCTCTGGCAATTACCGGTTGTTCCTTCTTACCCTTGTTGGTGGTGTGTAGTGCCCACACTAAGCAGTTGTAGTGCAACCTAATTTGTTATGGACTAGCTAACCCAAATAAGCCCAAATGCAGGAAACATAGTAAAGTTGTTGTATTGATTGAGTGAAAGGCCCTCCATGATCATATCTGGATATGGCTATTGTCAAATTCTGTGAAACTGGCAACAGCTTCAGCTGGAAAATTTAGAAGGTCAAGTTAGACTGATTTCTGTGGAAAGAAACATATTGTAGACTCAGTTGTCCCATTTGTGACAAGAAGGGTCCACACTTCACAGGGATGTTTGATATGGCTTTGTTGTAGGTGTTCCAAGTTCAAGTTGTATCTAGATTTTCCAAGTTTCATGCAATGATGGCAGGAGGTTGGCCGGCATCAATATGCAGAGGTTGTCTTTCAGTGAGCATGAAACTTATCAACTTCCAAAGCTTTTACTTTGTGTGGACGGCATCAATATGCAGAGGTTGTCTTTCAGTGAGCATGAAACTTATCAACTTCCAAAGCTTTTACTTTGTGTGGATGGCATCAATATGCAGAGGTTGTCTTTCAGTGAGCATGAAACTTATCAACTTCCAAAGCTTTTACTTATGTGTGGAGTTACCTTCTTACATCTGTGTTTTCACATTGTCTGCACAATTCTGCTTCTTCCTGCATTTGTTTGCATATGTTCTATATTGCAGCACTGATGATAGGAAGAATGTTGTAATCTGCTTGCATTTATTCTGTACCACGGTTCTATTCTAATAGTGTTGCAGTTGTTCTGGAGTGTTTGTCAAATAGCTGAATTCTGGCTCAGCAACATCATTGCAACAAACCTGGGTACTTACCAGGTGCTTTTTCAAACTTCACAAGTAACACGTGGTGAACATTCCTCAAAATGTGGGGCCCAAATGAAAACTATTATCATTCTGGAAGTAGTCAGTCTCTCCCTGGCAAGGTGGAGCCAACAAAGCATGCCGACTCTTGAAGTGATAAAAAAAAGTTGTTCAAATAGCTGGAAGAAGCAACTAATTTTTGTACTGAGAAACAAGAGTGTGAGGCATTGGGTTGATGTAAAAAGCTCTTAAAACCAAGACTTGCACAGTGAGAGGTTTGTAAACAATTGGTTCATGGTTTTCTTCCAGATCAAGCAAAGAAAAAACGAGGCTAAAAGATATAGTTTATTTCTAGTAATAATACCTACTTGCTTCTCTTCAAGCAGAAAAAGCAAGTTAAAACAGAAAAAAGCTTCAAAAGAAGCAAGCAACAAAGGGTTCAAGTTTACCCAAGATTTTGTCTAATCCTAAACCTGCTCCTCTAATCCTAATCTTATTTGCTCTAAAGAGAAAGACATAGGCAAAAATAGCTTGAAAAGAAAAGGAGGGAATAAAAAGGATCCACGATTTTGTCTAGTACGAAACTTGCAGATCCCCTTAAGGAAAAAATACAGGGGAAAAAAAAAAGCTTCAAAAGAAGCAAGAAAAACAAGGTCAAGATTTTGTCTTTGTTGAACTTGTACCTTCTCTTCAGAGAACAGCACAAGCAAAAAAGGCTTCTAAAGAAGCAAGAAAAGACAGAGGCCAAGATTTTGTCTTGGTATTAAGCTTGCAGCTTTCCTTGAGAGAAAACACAAGCAAAAAAGCTTCAGAATCTGAAGCAAGAAAATTTCCAAGGATTTGAACTAAACTTGCAGCAAGTTCCCTTCAGAGAATTGAAGCAAGCAAAAAAAGCTTCAGAAGAAGCAGGAGAAATCTTCAACATTTGTACTAAACTTGAGCAGCTTTCCTTGAGAAGAAAGAGCAAGCAAAAAAAGCTTCAAAAGAAGCCACAGAATCTCTGGAACATTTGTACTCAACTTGCAGCAAGTTCCCTTTGGAGAATTGAAGCAAGCAAAAAAAGCTTCAGAGAAGCAGGAGAAATCTCCAACATTTGTACTAAACTTGAGCAGCTTTCCTTGAGAAGAAAGAGCAAGCAAAAAAAGCTTCAAAAGAAGCAACAGAATCTCTGGAACAATTGTACTCAACTTGCAGCAAGTTCCCTTCAGAGAATTGAAGCAAGCAAAAAGGAAGGCTTCAGAAGAAGCAAGAGAAATCTCCAACATTTGTACTAAACTTGCAGCTTTCCTTGAGAAGAAAGAGCAAGCAAAAAAAAGCTTCAAAAGAAGCAACAGAATCTCTGGAGCATTTGTACTAAACTTGCAGCAATTTCCCTTCGGAGAATTGAAGCAAGCAAAAAGGAAGGCTTCAGAAGAAGCAAGAGAAATCTCCAACATTTGTACTAAACTTGAGCGGCTTCCCTTGAGAACAAAGAGTGCCAGGAAAAAAAAAGCTTCAAAAGAAGCAACAGAAATTTCTCCAAGGATTTGTACTAAACTTGCAGATTTCCTTCAGAGAATTTAAGCAAGAGAAAAAAAGAAGCTTCAGAATCTGAAGCAAGAGAAATCTCCAAGATGTGTACTGAACTTGCAGCTTTCCTTTGAGAGGAAAGAGCAAGCAAAAAAAGGCTTCCGAAGAAGCGAGCGAAAATCTCCAACATTTGTACCAAGCTTGCAGCTTGCTTTCAGAGAAGAAGAGCAAGCAAAAAAAGGCTTCGGAAGAAGCAAGAGTACTCTTCAAGGATTTGTACTAAACTTGCAACTAAATTCCCTTCAGAGGAAATAGAGCAAGCAAAAAAAAAAATCCTGGCCGGGCCTGATCATGGGGGACCCCTGTTGTCGATGATTCTAATGTGAGACCGACTCATCAATTGCCGAAAGGGGAAGTTTGTTTTCCGCCAAACGAAAGCGCAAGCTAGTATCTCAAGCTCCTGGATGTAAGCAGTAACTCTGCCGGCGACGATGGGCGTCAGATACTCTATTGCTCCTTGTTGTAGACTGAAACGAAATGGCCACACCACTCTCGATCGCGGTCTTCACTTTTCCTTCCGCAACTGCCCTGTAGCTCGCGATCAAAACAATCGGCCAGTACGTCTCGCATGAATAATAATAATTCATCTCATCAAGGACTTGAAAGGAAAGCTCAAAGTCTATTTGCAAGTAGCAAAAGCTGAAAGAAGGACAAAGTCTCTATTTTTGTAAAGAGATCAAAATCCACTGGAATCTCTTTTGTTTTCCTACACAGCTCGTTGTTATAGATTGAAACTGCTGCTGGCTACAGACCTGGATTAATGCAGCTTGATAACCGGGTTCAAGGCCCAAATTGCCTCTCCTACCAAGCCGTAAAACAGCAGGATGTGCGTGGCATGATCAATATGTGTGAGCTTCTCGGTTATACCCATGATCGGCGCTGCTGCAGCTGGGCCAGCAACAAATTGCTCAGCCGCCCGCTGCTGCCTGCCATGAGCTAGACATGAGGGAAGGGAAGAGAGAGAGAGAGAGTGAAGAGACAGTGTGCAGAACTAATGACTCCATCGCTGCATTTATAAGAGCAGAAAAGTAGCAAAGTGGAGTTGAGGGAGGGGAGGGGAGGGGAGGGGAGGGGGGTGAGTGAGGGGCCAATTGGCAGCAATTTACAATGACAAATTATTTGTAGGTGACACTAGTGCAAGATATTTTTTCAGTGGGTCCTCTAAGTCATTCCCAAAATATAAAATAATAAAATAATAAAATAAAATACATACATGAAGGAAAAACGTATTTTTGATTATTTATTTATTAGAGTTTTTCGTATAAAAGTATTCTAGACACAGATGGAATTGCTCATTACAGTACAAAACAGGTTTAAATGAATAGGTGAATATTAAATTACTTGCTTAATTAATTTGCATTGGGGTGTTAAAGTTAGGATCAACTTGTTTTTTTTTTTTTTTTTTTTTTTAAAAAAGTTTTATTTTTTTTCTTTTTTTCTTTTATATTTTTTTAGAACATTTATTTAATTGAACTTTTTTTTTTTTTTTGTTTTTTTTCAATTTTGAAAAATTCATAACTTAATGAATGTTTT
>Ga0116227_10000284_pt1 | contig 93899 bp, 65 predicted proteins | sample S1TSphgellanicum_FD_89693 | JGI IMG/M metagenome (GOLD analysis project Ga0116227, IMG submission 89693) | Host-associated microbial communities from peat moss isolated from Minnesota, USA - S1T2_Fb - Sphagnum magellanicum MG | ecosystem: Host-associated > Plants > Peat moss > Unclassified... | reverse complement strand
GAAGAATCCTCACTCCTAGCTAGATCTGTTGCTGAGATATAGTCTTCTTGCCGGGGTATAGTCTACTTTCAAGAAGAATCCTCACTCCTAGCTAGATCTGTTGCTGAGATATAGTCTTCTTGCTGGGGTATAGTCTACTTTCAAGAAGAATCCTCACTTCTAGCTAGATCTGTTGCTGGGGTATAGTCTGCTCTCAAGAAAAGACCTCTTGTCAAGCACTTCTCCCATCAGGCATTCCATTTTCTCAAAACCGTTAACATGCAGGGCAAACCCAGTATGATGGGACCTCCTGTTGTATTGTCATGTCTCGATCGATTGTTACACCATGTAATACCTTGCTGCCAGGGGGATTACACTACATGTAAGACAAAGAAAGACTTACACAACGGATAGGATCAAGGTTACCTTTTTTTTCTACACATCCTTCAACCCAAAGAAAATCAAAGACACACAAAATCCATAGGATTTTTTCTCAATTCAATTTTGTGAAAAATATACAGATTTTATGTTAATGTGATTACTCCTTTTTCACCCAAAACCCATCCTCCATGCTCATCCACTTAACACTGGCAAAAGGTGCAAACGTCGGTTGACTCGGAACCATCCAAAGACCAACTTGGGTGCATACAAAAAGCAAAGACTACATGTAAAACATGAGCTTAAAAATGTCAAATTGAAAGTACTCACACAGATTATATACTCCCATATTATTCTCTAGAGTGAATTCAATAAAATTTATAAGAATCCATCTCTTATTGTGTCAAACTCCAAAGAACACAAGGGCAAGCATGGACTTCAATTGGGGAGGTGGGTATAAATGGCTTTATAGCTTGCTTTGCACAAAGTTGCCTAGAGATTCTAGCCAGCAGGCTAAGATGGAGGATAGTGTCAGATCTCAGTGGGGACCATTTAGACAATTTTTTGGTAGTGAGGAAAGCACCATCTAGGCTAGTGGTGCTTTGTGCTTTCTTCCTCCATTGTACTTCCTGGATTTTGTTCTGCTATATAAAAAGGGACTTGTTCCACTCCCCTGTCTTGTGGGATTTCTTCTGAGGAAGTCAAGGCCTATAGCTCACCATGCATGATTCTATGGACAACTTGGCTACAATTTTTCAATTGTAGTATAATCACAAAATCCTGGTTTAATAGGAAATGCCTCACACATGTTAAATATTTGTAGGATGCATGCTTGAATGCTTGTCACATGAGATTCGACATGTGAAACTTTTTCGCCATCAGGTTCTCCTTTGACAAACCTCTTGACCCCTAAACCCTAAACTTTGAGGTGCTTTTGTGTCTCTCATAATAGGTATCCAAAAACTCGGAAACAAGTTGTGCTAAGATTTTATACCTTGTAGAAAGGATTGTTTCTATGTGTGTTGTGTGGTAGTATATCTTTTACTCAGATATACCCATTGGGTATGGATTAGGTATATTATTTATTTTAATTTTTTTTTTAAATCAATATACATTCATGGTGCACATACTTAGGGTATGTAATTTTGAAAATTTAGACCTTATCTGTACCTTTGGATATATGCAAAACGTATCCATACCCAAGAGAGGATATGTGCCAATGATCTGAACAAGTAGCATTAGGGTAAGTAGGCCATGAAACCTTATATATCAAAAATCAGTTAGTTTGTGGGTGTTTCCAATTCTATCAATTTGTTGGGATGTGGTGATGCCAATTCTAGCAATTCATTGGGATGTGGTGGTGTCACTTCTACCAATTTGTTGGAATGTGGGGTCAACAAACCATGGAGCATGATGATCAATTCTAAATACAAAGTGAATGTCGAATTCACAAAAGTCTCACAAACTTCCTTAGATGCAGCATTGTGCACGTATGTGTATGTTTGTCATTGGTAGTCCAACTCCATGTTTTATTGAGCAAATCAAAATTATTTTATGGGTTTGTGCATATTTGTATTCAAGGATGAATCAAACACTTCGAGTTTTTGCATTTTGACATGAGATTTTACATGATTCGGTTGGATTTGAAAATTTGTCTCAATGCTTTCAAAATGTGAACTTTTTTTAATTTTTAATTCAATAAATAATATATATTTGCCCTTTTTAATTTTTACCTCAGATAGGGGGATATATGATAGGGGTTTAGGGTTTAGTTCAATTTTTGTTTTAATTACCTATCTAATAACAACTCTTTTAGTCCTAAACTGTCTTGTGTGGTTCTAGTTTTGTTATAAATCTTTGGTTCTAGGTTTTTTTTTTCTAATCATAATCAAAGAACTGTGGTTTTGGTTTTTTAAAAATTTCAAAATTAACGCTCATTTTGGTTGTGGGTTTTTGAAAACTTTCATAATCAAAGAACCATTAGTTCCAGGTCTCTCTAAATTTCCAAAGTATCATTTATGAAAGAGCTAGCAAAGAACCAACATCTTAGGGTAGGTTCTTTTTCTTAGAACCACGGGTAAAAAAACCAATTCTACAATTTTTGAGAACTACTGATCAACAACCTAAAATTGTTTCTTTGATTTTGGAGAACTACTTGTGAAGAGTGTACATATGCATAAGTGTCAGTTCCAAGTTCCCAAAAGAAAGAACCTCCAAGCACTGGTCCTAAGCAATGCTTGGCAAATTCTTATCTTTTTGAACACCAAGCCAAGTAAGGTCTTTGTAAAAAAGAATTTTATGGTATTAGGTTACCAAATATCCAGATTTTGAAAAATTAATGCACCCACTTGGTATCAATTTTCATTTCTAAACGTATCCCTTGTCACCAATTTTGGCAAGAATCGCCTCATATTCATAAGTGTCGAATTTCAAAATATTTAGCTTGAGAATCACCTAATGATCACCCATTATTCAAAAGGGTCGACTTTTTAAAATATTCAACTCAAAAATCACCTAGTGTTGTGGAGCTTATTTTGATTGAGAGAGGAAAAAAGGGCCCTAATGGTTCTACATTGACAATGTGCAAGGCCATTAGCTCTTCACAAGTATGTAGCTTCTAAATTTCTACTCACATGAGTATCACATGAGCATTTGTGGAAGTACTTGAGGTTGTTCTCATGAATTTTGCACATGTCAAACAACTTTATTGGAGTGAAATATATCATAATTATGGAGTTATTTTCTTGGTGTGTAAGTTGGCACGACTTGTGAAAATGTCATTTTGTGTAAAAACTCAAGTGTGTAAAGCAAAAAGTGATTTACAGTTCAAAAATAATCTACCTAAATGAAACACATGTATGTACATGGGTAGATATAGTTATTCTAGTAGTTTAAAACATGGTCTATCTGACTTGAAAAGTTTGTAAAACAATCATCCCATCATTTTGGACCACTTGATTTTGACACTATTAGGGTTATTTTTTCATTAATAAAGTAATGGATTATTTTGACTAGCAAATAGAAGACCATATTTTATTGGTCAACTTTTACTCAAATTTAAGCCATTTATTTTTTAGATTATTATCAAAAATTATGTTTTTGTGATATTTAAGTAAGTAGATAGAACATGGGTTTAGGTAGGTTGTAAAATAGTAGTTAGGTAGGTGGTAGCCTAACCAAGTCTAACCTAACTTAACCTAATTTATCCTAGCTTGTTTACCCTAGGCCTTCAAGCATGTACATACGTTACAATTATTAAAAATTAAATTCTTGACCTTCCAAATGATAAACCAAGTGTTGAACCAATGAACCACACCTTCAAAAGTAACATCTTTTGTCATATTTTTTATTTCACATGTTTAAATTTCATATTAAATGTTGTACATTATTTATGTAAGCAAGTAGGAAGATTAGGCAACATCAAATTATATCAAATTGGTACTAGACCAAATAAGTTTTGATGGGTTTTTATAAGGTTAATACTAGGGGAAGTAGATTTGTACTTGATTTTCATGTGAAACATCATCCAATAGGTTGATTTATAATGCATTTCTTTGGACCCAACTAGATACCCAAATTATTTTTCAATATTGATCAACATTGGTCCTAAACAATGTTATGTGTGTATATGGTTTTTGATATATTAATCAAGTAAATGTAACTAAATATCAAAATTATATACATTTCACATGTAAATGTATTAAATGTAAAATTGTGTAAAGCATTTTCATCCCATGTAAATCAAGGTATGTGTAAAACAAAACAAGAACACACACACACACACACACACACATGTATACGTACACATCTACAATTTTTATAAACATGTAAAACCTTAAACTCAAACTAAGTACATCCACAAATTAAATAGCCATAAGAAATGTAACTAGTGCTTAGTTTACATGATTAAAGTCATGTTCAATTTCTAAAATGTCATGAATGTTTAATAAATGTATTTTGCAATGTTTATAATGCATTATATATTATAGCATGTGGATAAATTTCAAAGTAATCCAATAAATAAGAAATACCCAAAATCTCTTTTTTAGGCATTATAGTTAGTGTCTAAATTATTATTTCAACATTGTTTCAACACTATTACAACATTTTTTGGTCATTTTCAAGCTTCCACATCAACCTATTAATAAAACTTCATGACTTTCAAGGTGCACCTTTGGTTCAATCATGTATGAATGTATTCAACTAAGGAAGTTACTTTCATTCTTTCCAAATAACATGCAAAACAATAGGGTGCAACTAATTTTTTGACAATTTATTTAAATGTAAATAAGGTGCCCAAAATTGATTATTAGAATATAAATAAAATATCTTAAATATAATGGGATATTATTTTATTATTAAATTCATAGCATACTAAAAAATACCCATGTATTTCACTAGATCCATAACATATATAGAAAGAGACTTTACTAAGAACCTAAAACTTGGTTTTAAAATGAAAAGTTAATAAATTTTCTACCAATCAAGATGCTTGAATAACAAAGGTCTTGTTGTTTATAAAACATTTGTGGATGAAGATAGAAAGAGATTATAAAAACTTCATTGTAATTTAAGTTGTCTTTTTCATGTGCCAATAGGCCTAAAGGTTGCAAGTTTGGGTTCCCTTGTCCACTTGCCATAGCCTTACATATAAAACCAAAACATGAACCATGAAATTTTTCTTTCATTTCCATAGTTAAAATATTTATAAACCACAATCAAACTCTTATACATTCCATGGAAAGATAACACACAAAATGGAAATGGAAGATGCATTTGAAAAAGGTATTATGATCATCCTCCCACAATAAATTACCACTTATAAAAACATGAATGTATTGCATGTCTCACTACCATGGAAGATATATTGTGATTTGAAAAAAAATGAAGGTATTACACCTCCTTCTATCATTGTCGATTATGGTTTTTGAAATAACAAAGAAAAATCATGATGAAATTATGTGCAAGATGGCAAAAGGTCAAATTCACATGCAAAAACAAAGCACTACATCACAAACTTAACATCTCACAAGTTAGTAATGGAAATCATGCAAAATTCATTCATTCATAATTTGTATGTTTTACATATTGATATCATGCATTGAAAACACTTTTAACACACAAATTTATAAGAAGATGTGAAATTTGTGTGACATTCATTCATTCATAGATTCATACTTCATTCGTCAACACATTTATTTGTGTGTCAAATTTGTTTTCAACACATGATATTCATGTGTAAAATGTACGAAATTATGAGTGAACAAACTTTGCACAATTTTCATTATTAATTCGTCGCATGTTAAATTTGTGATGTAATGAAACTTAAAACAATGTTAAAAGTGCAAAATGAGAACATCACCACTACCTATTGTATATTATGTTCATTATTCATTCATTCATTCTCTCACAAAATATTAAAGTTTCTAACAAAAATGAGTTTATTTGCACCATTATTTACACTTAAATGATACAAATATATACACATTGACATGTAAATGTAAATCAAGAAATATTCATAATGGTTAGTGTAGGTGTAGGTGTAAAAACTTGGGCATGCAAGAATAAATGATTTACATTCATACAAATTTAGACAACATGTAAATTGGCCACTTATACTTACATGCACAACAATGGTCTTAATTTATGAATTAATCATATACATAAGCATCTACTTATTTAATAACCATTGCTTATCCACTAGAAGAAATGTGGGGTTTTGTAACCATTATATTTGCAACTACATGTGACTAAATGTCATTTGCAACTAGCATTGGTCATTTTTGTAGCTATTTATTATATTTGGTCATACTTGTGATTACATTGCAACTAGTTTGTGATTTTTTTTCATCCTTCCAAGAGAACAACTTTTAGTTTGGTTTTCATCAAAGAAAGGCCATTAATGTCCAATTAATTGCAAATGTGACCAAAATTAATTGCAACCTATGAGTATATTAAAGTCCACTAAAGGTATTATAAAGGGTATTGGGGGCACACTAGGATTTGCAAGTATATAATGCAAGTATATATGGGTGTACTAGAATCTTATGTAGCTTGTACTTAAACCATATTAAAATATATCAATCACACAGAAAAGATATATATGTATATTTTGAGTATATTCAAGTTGTATTTCAGATATATACAAAACGTATTAAGGCCATATTACAAGTGTATCTATAAGATTTATTATGCATACTATATATTACTATTACTATTACTATCATTATTATTAAACATTGATTATTATAGATAATAAAACCTATAAAAAACGAAATAATAAAATAACTAATTTATTAAATTATTAAATTAAATTAATATTATGTATAATATCCAATATATTTAGTTGGTAGAATGGGCTAATACAAAATAAATATTAGGAAATAGTTGCAAATAGGTAGTGACTAAGTTGGTCACATTTGCAACTCAAATGTTTAACCCATATCTTTTACTTTCCATTTTTCAATGTGGAATAAATAACTAAGTGCACTAATTGTGTTCAAAGTGAAAATGTTATTCAAGGGATGAACCAATAAAAGAGGCTCAACCTTAAAAGTAACCCAAAATAAAATGGGATTATTTTAAACTTATTTAATTAGCCTAGGCCTACCTACTTATTTCGATTTGCTCACCCTCCTTACCTATCCACATAATGCCCCATGTCAACATCTTATTGACCTTAAATTGAGCGATCCAAAATTAATTAATTAATCTAAAGACCATGCCATTTGCAACTATGGTCACATGCAACTAATTAAACATGAATAGTGGGATTTTAATTCATATGTCACATGTGATTAAAAATTAGTCACAAGAACCAATCACAAAATCTCATTTTTCTTCTAGTGATCATAACTATTTAACCATGTGACCTATCATGAAAAGGATAGGTTACTAAGGTGCAACCTAAGGTGAAAACATGGTTAAGGTTGTTCGCTTTTCACATTTTGAAAACTATCTTAAATTAATTATAATTTTTATAATTATAATCATTATCAAAAGACACAAGCATGTTAAAATAAGCCAATTGGTGATCATTGCTCAAAAATAAAAGTAGATGGAAATTGTTTTTAAAAACAATTTAACGATTTTACCAATGTTATAAATTTTGGGATGTAATTGCCATATTAAATAAACCATATATGGTAATCCCCAATCTATATTATTATTCAGAATTTTTTTAATTTTAAAAATGTTATATTTAATATTTTTCCCATATCAAATTATTTAAATGATTTGTTATTAATGTTTGAACCATATGCATATTCATACATATTTTTTGGAACTTGAATCTTTTAATTAAATGACAATGTTAAGCCCTTCAAAAACAAGTTTTTCCTTACATAGGTTGGAAGTGTTAAAAACCTACTTTTCAATATGAATTACAAATTCATTTTTTGTTTGTAACATGGTAAAAAAAATTTAAACATTATTTGAACGATCCATATTAAGAATGAATTTTTAAAATGAAATCTCATGATTATACTTTATGAACTTACTTTGTTCAAAATGGAACAACAACACTAAATCAAGGAAAATGAAATAAGTTGGAAAAAAAAAATAACATAACATCTTAAGCTATAAAAACTTTTCCATGTCATACTACATGTGCTCATGTAATTTAAATGTTAATTTTCAAAGAATTTGTCATGCTTCTTAACAACCAAAATTGACAATTCTATTTTTTTGCATTTGAAGATTTTTTTTGGCCTATTTTAACATGTTTATGCCCCAAAGTATAAATCTTATCATTATCCTTTTTTTTGTCACAAACATTGATAGGCCACCTTATAATGTCTAAACATGTGATTGGTCAAAAAATCCATGTGAAATCTTGAAGATTTCAATGTGAAATGGAGAAAATAAAAATAAAAAATGACAACCTTTTAGTTTTTTAAATGAAATTTTATTGTATTGAGAAAGTTTCAATGCATCCTATTTTAATTCATTATTTGATAATGCTTTATTTCATTTTATTTTTTACATTATTTTGAATTCACATTTTTCACTTTCTATACATGACAAATGAAGTGTCATCATTTTGATAGTCCATGATAAATGCCATCATAACTAATTATCACCTTAGTTTAAGAAAACCCTCAAGTAGTATAGTCCACCTTAAAGCAACCATGGTTTAGTAATTATCTAATATGAATAGATAATATTTTTTGGTGAAAACACATTATGATGGATCCCAAGTATGTGTCATTGTATATTTGTTTTTGGGTGATGCATTTTTAACTTCTCCAATGTCAATATTAAATTTGATTTTCACAATTTTTTTAATATTATGATAGCCCAAAATATAAACTAAACATTTAACAAAGAAACTAAACATTTTGACTTTATTTTATGTGATGGTAACTTTTGTGTGAAAATAAGGTTACTTCTAAGATTGAATTGAAAAACTATTGAAATTATTTTTATTTTTTATGAAATTTGTAATACTTGTCAAATCATGTGAATATATGTGATTGAACCATGTTTTGTGAACCATGTGAAGGGTTTCATCCTTTTCATATCATAAATGGGGTCTTTCTACGAAAGATGCCATAAGTGTGTGGTAAATTGAGAATTTGAAAAACAATCACATTCACATGAAAATGACAAACATTGTGGTGGTGGCTTTCATTTAGAATCAATTTAAAATGCTTATTTGGATGATTAATGCAACTAAATACAAATTGTAGTTTCAAATGAGAAATGAGGCTTTACAATATTATATATATCATAAATATGCCCATGACTCCTTTAAGTCAAATGATTAGATTTATTTATTTCTTCCAAATCATATTAAATAACATTAGTTTTGTAAAAGTCAAAATTGTAAAGCCCAAACACCAAAAATGAAACCCAAAACAAAATGCACAAACTTTTAGGGGCACATGTATTGTATATATTATAATATTAACCTATGTGCCCAAAAGGGGTTCCCCAAAACATGCTTTCACCTTTCCCTTGAATCTTGACCTTGAACAACAAATGGTAATTGAAGATTAAATGACATATTTTAGGCCACAAACCATGATTGTGTTGCAATAGTTGATTATCTATAAGGTAATATGATGAAAAACATTTTGAAAAATCCATCCATTGTGTTGTAAGGACAATATTTTTTTAATCAATGGTCATGTACAAACTCATGCAAATCCAACTTTAATAGCATATGAGAAGTAAGAAATTAGATAGATGTTGATACCAATGTTAAGATGAACAAAGTTCATGGATAGATTTTACCAATATCACACAACCTTGCATTGTGAGTAATGCCATTTAGAATTTTTGCAAGTAGAGCAAAGGTTTTGGTTTGCCAACATCTAGTTTGCTTCAACCTTGGTTATTGTCTCAATAGCTAAATGCCATATTTAGATTTATTTCATCACAAGCTACAAATTCTAGAGCAAAAACACATTAGGGTTATCCATCCATTTGAGATGTAAGATGGAAACAACCATGATGCCAACAATTTATCCTTGTGCAACTTCAATTGAAAACTTATATACTCAAATTTATATCCAACCAAACATCAATTTAAGATACATGTCTCAAAATACATATAATATCTTGGAAGGACTCACTTTTTTACAATAATGAGATTTTTAAAAAAAAATTATATCATGAATTTTCAAGATGGACTTTCTAAGTTAGGGCAATGTTACTTAGTCATAGTCCACAATTTGTGTTATGGACTTATTAATGCATCATGACCTATACCAATGCATGTTTTTTTTAAGGGTGTAATGATATAATAAATACTTGTCTAGATTGGACTAATTCCATGGAAAATAGATATTTTATGGTATTATGGAAATGTGTTATTTATATATTGAAAATATTTGAAAATCATATATTGATGGATTATGGGTTGATTTTTCAATTCATATTAGTATTAGAGAGGATTTCTAAAGCATGGTATTTTATTTATTCACAAATTTGTAGTTTTAGGGGGAATGAATACCATTTTGAGATAACAAACACCCTATGTTATGTTATGAATATGACTCATTATGGATTCCACATTTGTTTTTTTTCCCCACTAAAAGAATTCATGTTTAATTAACCAAAGTTTGTGGTAAAAAAGGACCCAACATAGATAGTTGTCAAAAAGACCATCTACTCATTTTGGACAAGTCAATTTTAACATGTTTAGTGTGACTAGGGTGGTCTTTTTGCTTAGCAAAATAGTTGCCCATTTAATTGGTCATTTGATTAGTGGAAGGAATGGTCATTTTTACTATAAAATTTTTGCCCAAATAAAATCATTTATCTTTTAAAGATTATTTTCAAAAATAATATTAAATTGTGGTTGGTAAGTAGATGGGTGGTAAATAGGTCTTAGTAAGTTGCAAAAAGGTAGACAAATAGGTAGGTGGTAACCTAACCTAGCTAATCTAGATAGTCTAATTAACATAGTTTAGCCTACTTATCCTAGCCCCTTAGCCATGTACATATGTTATAAGTATCTAGAATCGAAGACCTCACCTTCACAATGATAAACTGAATCCCTACCAATAGACCACACCTTGATATGATAACAATTTTCATTTGGTCAAATACACTAACTTTATATAAGTAAGTACTTAAAGAATGTTAGGTAGTTGTATTGTATCTTTGAATTTTTAAAATTATAAATATACTTTACATATTACAAATATGGAATAAAAGAAGTTTTAAAAATTCAATCACATGAATTGGTCAAACATGTTATACATGACATGTGGAAATCAAAACTTTCAACTTTTTTATTTTATTTTACAAACATGTTATAAAGAAAAATATTTTAAAAAGTTGATAATGGACATAAAAATGAAAAATTAGAAAAAAATAAGTAGGAATAGGGTGTAATCATACTAACATGTTCTAAAAGCAATCGTAACCACTACTTAAATTTTTGAATTTTGGATTGTAAAAGAAGAAAATAATAATAAAGAGAATTTTTTCTATAAAATGTTATTATGAATACATTATGTACATATCATAAAAATTTGGAATCAATCTAATGAATGAAAAATATGTATAAGGACTTTTAACTTCTTGTAACCATTGCTTAAAAGTTGCATAAAAGCAACTTAAAATGAGTTTTGACACTAAAAACACAATTTGAAAATTTTTTAAATGACATATTTGTGGATATTTTTTAATATACACCTTAACATAATAGTATTAAGAAAACTTTTTAAAAATTTAATGTTTTTTTGAAAGACGTATTAAAAAAATGTAAGAATATTTTAAGAATAAAACAATGGTCTAAAGGGGCATGTGTGGCTCCTAATAGTGTGGTTGAACCCAACAAATGTTTGTATTGTCAATATGAAGAATAGTGTGACACCAATGATTTCATCTAATAAGGCTTAAGGCACACTGAACATTTGAAAATTTTTTATTAAAAAATAATTAAGATTGAAAAATAAATAAATAAATGAAATGAAACCAAAAGTTCACATTCATATTATCCATTATAATAGAAATTTATATAAGGGAAAAAAATATTATAGATCAAAGTTATTGAATCATTTAAAAGGAAGTTTCAAAAATGAGTGTAATGTTAGGGCTTGGAATTGTGAAAAATCTAACAAAAGAATTACAAAATTTATGTATTTGTGTGAACTTTGGATTCATTAAAATTCAATTATTGCATCATACTTTCACCCATAGGTTGTAAATGGTAGGTTGGAGGTAAAATGGTAAATTGTAGGTAGGAGGTAGGTAGGTTATAGGATGGAAGGATTGTAGGCAAGTAGGCCTTTGCTAACTAGTTAGCCTAACCTATTATCTAGCATCTAGGATGTCTCATTTGACTACAATACCATTAGTCATCTTGATCAAAGATGTCAGTTGTTTTTGTTCAACTTGATTAGATGTCCCACATGATTAAAAATTATTAGCCATTGTGACCAAGGGTGTCATTTGCTTTTGTCCAATTTGACTAGATGTCCCACTTGAGTAGAGGTCATTGGCCATTTTGATCAAAGTGATCATTTTTTTTCTTCAACTTGATTGAATGTTCAATTTGACAAAAAATTAAATAGGTCATTCTAATCAAGTTGTTTGGTCAAAAAATACAAGTCATTCAAGCCCCAAGCCTTTATTCAAAATGTACATGACCATTAATCAAGAAAGGTTACTTAATCCACATGGACCATTTGAAAAATCATGAATTTTTGTAATCTTTTGGTTCACCTTAATATGTTTTCATCCATTTTCACATTAGTTAAAGATTGACCAAAAATTTTGTCCTAAAATTTTGCACAAATCTACATAATCTCTTCTTTATGGGCAAATCCAACAAATTTTAGTATTATGTATTATGCATGATATGATACTCTCCACATGTGAAGGCTAGGTAGATGGAATCAACTATTTTGTTCTAATAAAAAGAATGTTGGGTCAAACAAAACATTTCAAAGTCTAGTTGTTTAGAAAACATTTCAAGATAAAACCCATTTATCTTGAATTACATTCATGTACTTGCCTAAACCTAGATTGTGTGCCTATGACATCCATGAATATCTTTGTATCAAAACCTTCATTTTTGAAGTTGTGGACATTATATTGAGTTCATGTGATCAAATTGAATTCCTAATTACTTTTCTTTGGGGTTTTATGCCAATGTGTTCTATAGCCTAACTAAAGTGGACAAATTGGATCCCATGCATGAAAAGTTTTTGAATGGGGCCAACCTCCTAAACAAAAAGGTATTACAAAGATACGTAAGTCCCAGTTCTAGTTCACTTTTGGGCACACCTCCTTTTCAACACCCATGACATGTGTCATGGCATGTATGTATGTGATATGAAGATGATTTAGTTTTAGCATTATTGTGGATGTTATTCCATTTGCATAATCATTACAATTTACATAATTAATTTTGTTTGTGTTATAGAAGACCATGTTCATGACAATAAAGGCTAGGAGTTCGATGTGGATTCTCTTTATCACGAAAGCATAATTCAATGTATGTAAAAGGAACGGTCACTAACCAAGCACATATTGAACAAGTCCATGGTAATAGGACCAAGAAAATGGTCATTCAAACTTACAGGGTACAATCTCATTTTGTTCGTCTAAATCTCTTGTATAATTTTTTGGTCATCACAAAATGTGTTTTTCAATTGACTAGACAACAATCCATTATTATGTAACATTTTCAATATACACCTCAACACATTTAGAAATCCAATATCTTTCACTAGGATATTAACATGTTATTTTACTTGGAATGATTGCTGAAGTTTAATCAAGACTTATAAAACTTCCTAGTTACCAATGTAGTTCAATAACATGTTATGCTTTCAATTTATGTAATTGAAAAATATTTGTGAGAGTTTCAATTGTCAAATATTCAATGTCAATGAATCCACAAAATGGAGATGGATTATCATACATGTTGACCAAAAGTACGGTGCATTAAAATTAAGTTTAGGATTTAGCTAATTCAATTCACGAAAACATCAATTGGTGCAAATTCTAGTATAAATTAATTTACATGTCGTACAACATAACTAACTAGGATCAAATATGCTTAGTCAATCCTATCATTGGGTATATAAAAAATTAAAGAGGCACATGAATTGTAACCATTGTTTACATCATTAGAATCGTATTTAATTCCAAAATTTCATGAATGTTCAACAAATTTATGGCACAATGTTTATAATGTATAAATGTTCATGTCATTACATTGAAACCATGCCTTTTAAGCCCCTAGTATAATGACTTTCCTGAAGCCAAGTTGTTCAGGTGCAAAGCATAACAAAATATCCCGTAGATATTATCTACAATGATTGACATGACTAATTTATTTACTAGTTCAAAATGACTAGAGGGGTACTTTTTGTTTGATTTCTCCTTTACAACACATAGGCATGTTTTATATGACTAGTCAACCAAAAACTTTAATCAAATCAAACAATGTCAATTACATGTGAATTGGTTCATGCCTATGTGATGTTGATCTTATTATGGTGTGATTAATTTTTTTATCACTCTATGGATCACATGACATGCTACAAACTATATGTGCCAAATGTATTAGATATGTAAGTGCCCTAGGCATGTAAATAAGTAGATTGTAGATTGATGATATAAGTAAATTGGGGTTGGCAATAGGTAAGTAGGTAGATAGGTAATAGATACGTAGGTAGTTGAGTAAGTAGTAGGTATGTAAGTAGGTAGGTAGTTAGGTAATAGGTGGGTAGTTTGTAAGTAAGGGTTTCATTACAAAGAATTTGCATATTAATAATTTGTTTTTTCAATTTTTTTCAATCGTAAATGACACATTTCATTATAAACTTTTTAAATTGCTTTGGACAAGTCAAATAAAATTTTAGTTGCAAAAGACATTATGTGACATCAAGTTGAAATGGTAGTCACATTAAGGTGACTTATAATCACTTTTCATCCAACTAACATCCAATCTATATGACATTGTGATTTACAATTGATTTTTATGATTGAAATGTGTAGAAACATATGCTTATGTGGCACAATCATTTGTAACTAGTTGGACAACTAAAATGTGAAAAAAATTGAAAATTTTGACCATAGAAATGTTGACATGTGGCAAGCTCCAAGTTTAACAAATAACACAACGTGGTCTATGATAAGACAAACAACACAAGTAAGGTGTTAAAAACTTATTTATAATACTAGAGCCCTCTAAATAAAATATCTAATCAAAGGATCATGTGTAAAAAACACCAAATTCTTGTTAAGAGCTCTTTGGAATTTGTAGGTCACTTGCATGCAAACATGTAACTACTAGTTCATTAAGATAAGTCCTAAAAACTATTCAAGGCAAGTTTGTTTGAACAATCTTATTAGACACCAAAACTTTTCTTAACATGGAGGGAAAAGCCTAATGATGCTACATAGTTTAAGTGCCACTTTACTGAAATTTACTCCTCAAAACAATTCAAAGCTTCTAATTCTAACAATCTAATTGGCCATATAGGATTTTTTTTCATCCTTGTGCACAAGTTTATTTAGTAGACCTGATAAATTTGTATACCTATATTTTCTATACAAAATGTGTTTTTCAATTGACTAGACAACAATCCATTAGAAATCGGGAAGTTGAGATTCAGAGAATTGGAGAGTTCAAAATTCCAGACTTTAAAAAGTTAAGTTTAAGTTAAGTTTTTCACCATTAGACTAGATGGTGAAGAAGTTTTTTAATTTAAAGGTGTAAGGTTTAAAAGAGATAAGTTTGAACTTTGGACACCTCCTTTCATTTCAGTTGTAGAAAAAGTGACATCCTCTGATTTTCCTATTGTTCTCACATTTCCAAAACTCAAACCAAGAGCTCATCCCTGCCTCAAATCTAAGCTCCAACAAACTGAACCCATTGAAGCTTGCAGATTAGTTCACAGAAAGCACCAAATTTCATCACCACGTTCCACAATTTTGATACCAAGATCATACGGTTTGATCTCAGATTTCACAATTTTTGATACCAATATCATGTTGTGTAATCTGCAAGGTTGCCAAAATTTGGAGGACAAAATACTTAACACACCCTTGGGGCCTATTCTTTTGTACAAACTCCCAGGCCCACTTCTTCTCTAAGAGCTGGGCTAGACTACAGCTTTGGGTTCATATTTGCCAGGGAGACCATATGCTAAATGCAGATCCGCTATCCAGAACCAGCATTCGTAGAAGATTGTCAAACTGAGATATGTCCAGGCATGCATGTGGAAATGTTAAGGATGCATTTTGAAATGAGGGCACTGGACTAGAAGAGAAGTTGGGTGTCTCCAAAAAAAATTGATATCAACTCCTTGCTTGGCCATCCAATTTTTTTGGATTGCAAGACGGGGACGTCTGAAAGAATTGTGTTAAACACAAAATAAAGGTCCAGGCACTTGTTAGAAATTCCTTGGTTTCATTGAAAATCAAGGGTGAGAATTTGGTGATAAATGTAACAATCAAAGCTCAAGGAAAGTGTTGGAAATTCTTCATATCATTGGGGATTATGGGTGAAAAATTGCCAATTAATGTATTGTTTGGTAACAAAGGAACTCCACCCAACAGAAAACCTTTTCCAAACTTCAATATAACACTCACAAAGTGCGATACACTCAAAGTGCAATAGTAGAATGAAATGCAAAAGCCCAAGAGCTTTCTTGAATCATAATACTCGGAAGTTTCATGAACTTGTCAAAAGATGTCCATGACAGCCCCAAAAAAAAGGTTCTTGGAATCCTATTCAGTAACATATTCGAAGCAGCAGCAGCAGATTAGATAAGAACTCTTCAAAACCCAAAAAAAATAGCTTGGAAGAAAATCCCCCTTCATCATAATCGAAGAAAAAGCTTGAAGAAAATCTGCAGCTGCTACACATTCAAGGAGCATTCAAAAGTCCTCTACAGACACAGCAAGGAACACAATTGAAAGCAAAACACTGCAACAGAACTTCTCCCTCTTGTTCTCCTCTTCTTCTTTTCCGCTTTTTCTTGTTCTCTCCTTGTTCTTTTCTTCTTCTTCTTCTTCTTCTTACCAGATGAACATCATCAGAACAATTGCTGTCAATCTGAGAATTACACACATTTGATTTGGTTCATGAAGATGATGTTGAGCGTCACCTCCATGGATTCATGAACATGTTTGAAGGATGTTGTTGTTGAGCTGCTTTGAACCTTAAACATTGCAACCAGCTTCACTACTGTAACCTGTGTTTGCATTTTGGAACTCGAGAGCTTGCTGTGCAGCACTTGTTCTGGAGGTCAAGGCATTGGTGAAGAGTTCAATGACAGTGGTATGGGAGTATTGGTAGCTGCCAGAGGACATCTGGTAAGCATTCAGTAGAGCTGCAACTCCATGGTTGAGAAGCTTGCTGTACCCATCTGCTCGTGTATCATACAATGCCTGCAAGAGTGTGGTCGTTCCATAGATCATGCGCACCTTGGCTCCTGGAAATGCATCACTGACCATGGAGTTTATGGTGAAGAATCTTGGCCATTTGCTCAAGTGTGAGCTCCAGTAGCTGCTGGAGCATCCTGATGTTCTGCCGGTACTGCTAGAATATGTTTCCTTTGTGTCGTGACTGAAGCTCGGGAAAAAAGAAGAAGAAGAAAATGTTGTCTGATCGGTGTTGTAGTACTTGTTGTCTGCTCCATTGAACCTGTAAGCAGAGCTTTCGTCGTCAAAGGTCTTGTCAGAGCTGAAGAACTGGGCAGTGTCTTGTGTGTTGGAGGACGATCCTCCGGCCTCCGCCTCCTCCTCCGCGTTGTAACCGTAGGCAGATTGGTGCCGCGCATTTGTCAAGTCGAAAGAAGATGGATATCGCGCACTCGCATCCGAGCCTCTGTAGGTTGTTGATGTGGTGCTCCGCGGCGTGTGAGTTGCGGAATCCTTCATCTGCTGCGTTTCACTCTGAGACTGAGATTGGTAGTAGCGTGCGTTGGTCAGGTCGAAGGAAGACGGGTATCGAGCATAGGGATCTGAGCCTTTGTAGGTGGAGGACGACGACACGCTCGCGGGGTTGTTGGTCTTCGCCTCTGAAGCTGTAGAGGAGCTGTACCTGTTGCTGAACTGCGAAGCTTGAGTCGAAGCTCCTCGAACCTCAGCTTGGTGTCGTGCATTTGTGAGATCGAAAGACGACGCATACCTCCCGCTCGCGTCAGAGCCCCTGTATGCGGTGGTGGAGCCAGTGCGAGGAACGGCAGCTTCGCCCTGGCCGAACGAACTCTCATACTGCGTGAAAGCAGCACCTGTTGAGCTTCGCGATGAAGCTGCTTGTCGCGGATCCTCCATCTCCTCAGTGACGAAGCTCGACCCTCCAAAACTGTCTCTTGTAAACTGGTCGAAACTGCTGCTGTCATGAGAAGCAGAACTCGACATCTGCACCGGAGCAGTTGTCGTCGTCGACTCCTTGAACTCAAAATTAGGATAGTTGTTCGGCTTGTACTCAGGGACAGTCTGGAAGGAAGTCGTGCGGACATCGGCGCTCGACGCTCCTTCGTTCACCTCCTCTTTGCTTGCTGCATCCTCAGTCCGGAACTCAAAGTTGGGATAGTTGTCGGGCTTCTCCTCCACTGCAGCTGCTGCTGTTACTGCTGCGCTATCTTGTTTGCTGCTTTCTGCTGCAGCAGGCTCCGACTTCGTGAACGCAAAGAGGGGATAGTTGTTGGGCTTCACTTTGGCAAACTCTGTCGCCGACTTCCACTCCGCCGCTGCCACAGCTTCTTCCCCAGGACTACTAGTACCAGTAGTACTCTTGCTTCCCGCTGCAGTCATCGTACTGGACTCATCCTGACGTTGCACGAACTCGAAGTTGGGATAGTTGTCTGCAACAACAGCCACTGCAGCACCCAAGAAGAAGAAGAAGCCCAACATAACACCCAACACCAAGCTCACCCCTTTCTTCATAGCTGCTGTAAAACCTAACAACAACACCACCACCACCAAGCACTCCACTCGACAACAAAACACAAGCAACAACAATGCAATATGCCTAAGCTCCTCCTCTTCCTCAAAACAACAAAAACAACCCAAAACAAAAAAAAAGTGGAAGACCTTCACATCACCCACAAAGACTCTTCTTCTCTGGAAATCCACAAACTATGAATGAGAACACTGGTCAGCTAGCACCACCAAGAGGCATGTATATATATGTATACATGTGATCATGCAGGCTTTGCACCAAATGAAAAAAAAAACAACAAGATGGACCGAGTTGAAGGAAGAATTGCAACAAAACCCACAAATTATGACAATTCCTTGAACTACAAACTTTACAAACTTCTTTGTGGGTGAGGATGAGGAGGAGGAGAAGAAGAAGAAGAAGAACTAATAATGTGGGACTAATAACAAGAAAAGAGAGGAAGGTGTACTTGTGGGAAGAGTGGAGGAGAGAGAGGGAGGGGAAGAAGAGGGAGGGAGGGGGGTAGGGAGGGAGGGAAGGAGAGAGAGAGAGAGAGACAGGGCATGCATGGCACACAATGCAAGAGTGCAGAGAGTATGTGAGGGAAAATGTGGTGAGCTTATTATTCACCTACTTTGTGTCAGGACACAACTGACAAGTCCTCCCCACTCTTAACCCTAGTCTCATTCATTATCCCATCACCAAAAACATTTATTGTTTCAAAACGTTGAAAACTTCTCGAGTTTCAACTTCCAATAGCCTAATTCTAATTGATGCATATACTGGGTAAGTAGTAGCCTAGCATTTCCATTTGACTTTTGTTTATGTGAGCTAAAAAAATAGTGGCACTTTGAAGTTTGGGCAAGGAATGGAATGAAGGCCGGGTGAGTGGTGGGTTTCCAAAAAATATTGAGCTCTCTTAGAATAGAATTGATAGCTAGCAGGCTTTCTATTTTGTCCGAATTAATTGTGTAGGAGTTTGGACAATTGAGTTGAATTTAATGTTTTGTACAAAGTTTGATTAGGTGTTCTTACGAAGGCCTATTAGATAGTCCAGGCCAAAAATAGTGGTAGCCAATTTTAGGAATAGAATTCCCATGCAACCAATGAGAAGTCTGTGTCATGGAGTGAAGGGTTTCATAGCAAAGATTTCACAAAGCATGTTCTTCAGCGAGTTCCCAATAGCATCTCATTTTTATCCCATATGCTTTGGCAAATGTTACCCTCCTTTCACCTATATAGTTGGGCCAAAGGGGGAGCAACTTTGTACTTCACAGTAAAACTTTCTATTTTAGGGAGCTTCCATAGTTTCATTCCTTTTTTGAGCAATGGGCCAATCAAATTGGCTTGTTGCAAAAAAGAAGAAGAAAAATTGAACTTGGGAAACGATTCATTTCATGAATAGAAAATGTGAATAGGAGAGGTTAATAGGTAGGGTGTTCTTAGGAAAGGCTATTTGTCAAGGCCAAAAATAATGGTAGCATGTTTTAGGAATAAAATTTTCATGCAACCAATGAGAAGGTTTGTCATGGATCCAAGGGTCTTCCCTTTATTTTCTTGTGTGTGGGGGGCAAGGGGAGTGGTTTTTTTCAAGTTGTGTTCGGTGTGGAGAATGGAAGGTCCTATGTTCATTGTCCATTTGGACAATGAACAATGTACTTTCCATGCAAACTTTTTTTTGGGGGGGTGGTCCTTCACAAATTTATCAAGTTTCATAGGTTTGTACAAATTTTATGCAAAATTCGATTTTCATGAATCTGTATAAAAATTGCATGAATTTCATGTTATGGTTAATATGAATGATATTTGTACATATTCAATATTTTAAACGTTCAAATAAATGAATTTTTTTTTTTTTAATGACGTATGTGAATGTGAATGTTTTATACACAAAAATCTTTTAGTTTCCATGCAAAATTACATCACGATAATTGCACAGATTCAGTTAAAATATAAATCATATAATTTTCATATCAAAACATCATAAATATAAATAAAACATCATTCACACACACATATACATCATGTCATTTTTACACTTTGAAGTTCACATGTTTTGCATGAAAATATGATTTTCACATGAACTTTATTGAAATTTTGTGATATTTGAAATTTGTGATATCAAAACTTGCACACATGGGCACAACACAGGAAGATGAAGGTTCAATAGGTACAATGTTCTTTAAAAACAACATTAGCTCAAATTGCAATTGATTATATGAGGGAAGGAGGAGGATCAATCTATTTTGTTTCCATCTGAAAAATATTACAAATGAGGGTTTTGACTTGCAAAGCTACAAAATTCAAATTTGCACAAGATATTTTGAAATGTTTGTCACTATTCGCATTATAGGTTCTAATATTAATCTTTTATGTAAATTTTTTTTACAAAATAAATGTATGTTTAATCTATGTTCATTGGAGTGGGGTGGAAGCCTGTTTCATTTGCATTTACAAATGGTTTCCAAGTTCAAGACTATTAACCTATTATCATTGCACAAGGTGTTGAAAATTGCATTAGCATCATATAAGGATGCCCCAACCTAACATTTTGTTCATTGCAAGAGCCTTATTTCAACTAACCTTTGAACCATTCATTCAACTGCATTAACTATTTCAACCTACCACCTTGTTCACTTCTCCTTTTTTTTCTTTTTAAGTCTTTGATTACATTCACTTCCTCATTTTCCAAGGTTTTTTTTCCAAATGGTATCCAAATTTTCATCAAATATTGTACTAATGACCAAACATAGTCCCCTAGATTATTGGTTACAATTATTTTTTAATTAAAATTTTTTTTTTCTCACCATGTGTTCGTCATAAGATGGGTCTTGAATGGCAATAGGTGCATTGGTGTTTGGCCATTAACCTATGTGTGAACAAATCAAGTGTTTGGTCAAAAGGGGGGGGTGGGGTGTGGAGATGGGGTATTCTACCCTACTTATGTATGGTTCTAAAACATAGTATCCTTTTTCCACTTGCTATAGGGTCAACTTAGGGATTATCTAGGGAGACATCTAAAGGCTTACCTAGGTTGTGAAATATTCAAGGATTCCTTAGGAGTTACATAGAGCCTACCTAGGGGGCTAGCTAGGTATTTCTTAGGAACTAAAACATATCTGAAGGTTATTTAAAAAGCTATCTAATGCTAATTTATAGGGCAAAAGTATGTTTCATAACATGTACACAAGGGTTTATATAGGGTTGACTCATAGTGCAAAAGGGGGTTTTAAAGGCTTACATAGAAGGGTAAATAAGGACTATGTGGGGATACCTGGGGTAACTTCAGGCTCCCTGTGTAAACTCAACGTGGACCTTCAAATATTTTAAAAATATTCCTTAACTTAGATAGGTCTTGAGGTAACCTTAACTTAGATAGGTCTTGAGGTAACCTTAACTTAGATAGGTCTTGAGGTAACCTTTATGTAACATCCTAAGCAATCCTTATGTAACCCATTATGTAAGCTTTTGATAGCCCTTATCTTAGATAACTTTACATAAGCTCTAAGTAACCTCGAAATTTGTCCTAGGTAGCTGTTTGAATAGCCCTTCAAATAAGCCTTACCTAGCTCCAACATAGGAAGTCCCTTTAGTAGCTTCATAAATAAATCATAAATAGCCCACAAATAGGCCCTAACCTAATTAGCTCCCTACCTTACGTAGCCACTAATCTATGTGTTGGTAATCTAGGTAGATTGTAGTATGATAGAACAGGAACAATGGCGACCATTTTGGGATGAACATTTTGAGGTGTTTGGCCTTCATTTTGAGGAGCAATCCTCATTTTTGTGATCTTTATGAATAGCTTTAAAGGGCGAAATAGTGGGTAGAATGATGAGCAAAGTGAGAATTATTTGATGGAGAACCTTATTAGGTAACAAGTTGTTTTTAATCATGTAGACAACGCTATAATATTAGTATATTAATATACAAAGGGTGTTGAATAGGCTTGTGTGTGAGTGTGGGAAAAAAAATTTATGCCCAGTGGAATTACTGGATTTTATGGTTTGATGGAACTTTTGACCTACTTTCCCAAAATGCACCTAACATGGAGATAAAGAAGAAGAGAGAAAACAAAGGGGTGCATGTAAATCCCTCTTCTTCCCAAAACAAGAGATTTCATACCTTAATGGAGGTAGGAGTTTGGCAAAAAAAAAAAAAATTTAAGCCAAAGCATCTGTGAAAGAATACTTTTGGTTTTTATGTTTCGTTTGGGGGGGGGATCTCACAAGCAATGCAAAAAATAGTCACTAGAAAAAGCACTGGTTGCACATCCTTTGAAGGGGGAAAAAGAAAAGAGGAAGGGAGAGAAGAAGATAGAGCCTTGCTTTAGGGTACTTTCATCATGCATGGACTTTTCACATATTTAATATCATTTGATTTTATTTTAATAGAATTTCCAAATGGGGTTTTCATATAATAATTTTTCTAGAAGCTCTAGTAATTAGTGTGCTTCTGCTTTAATTGTGGTGGGTTTGTTTTTTTGTGTTTAAAAAACAAAAGGACAAGATGAGAGCAATAAAGAGCTTTAACAACTATAAAAACATAAAATATGTTTGTGACTAAGAACCTTCTACGTGCTGTATAAGTAGGTATTTAACGCCTTTCATTTTAAAAGGCATTATTATTGATTGCACCTCACTTTTATTACTAGTGTTGGGGTGCTTCATGCACATTTTAATTACAATTAAATATTTTTATAACTAGAAGAAAATGAGTATAAATGCCTCTTGCCCAAATGACATTTGACTTGAGAAAACAAAAGAAAAACATTGTCATTTTGATCTCAATTTTAAAGCTTCCTATTTGCTAAATGTGAAGCATAGATTACTTGGGAGATGCTAGCCTAGCAAGCAAATCAGACTGGAGTCTGAATTTCAGTCTGAGTGCTGGCTGCCACAAGGCCAGCTTTGGCATTGAGGAGGGTGTCATTTGCTGCCACCTTCTTCTTCCTCCAGTGTCCTTCTCTTCTGAAAATTGGCGAACTTTGGAAGCTACTGCTTCCCTCCCAGCTTGTTGGGTTCCCCTAAAGCTTCTTCCCATGCAAGCCACAGAGTACTCTTTTTCTTTACTAGGATTGAGCCAATGTTGAATGGACTCATGACCATCTTGTAAGTGGTTGTGAGTTCAATTCACCATAAATTCATGCTAGACCTACCTGACAGAGCCAAAGCGATCATGACATATGAGGTCAAGCAATGATCATAATCATCCGCAACATGCACTTGTTCTAGTTGACAATAGTAGTCACCAACCCTCTCGTAAGGTCCCACGGGTTTCCACCAATTTTGGCAGGTTCTCTGGTTTTAAGTGTTAGAACCCGAGGTTCAAGTTCTTGTGACCTGGACCTGAACTGGCTCCTCCCTTTCCAGTTGGAATTGGGATTAGGACCAGACCGTGGAACTAATTTTTTTTTTAAACTCGAAACTGTACTTTAACCTATGAAAAAAAATTTGGAAATAAAGTACGTTCTTTAAGTAAGAATTTTTTAAAAATAATTTAAGTAGTAGTCTGAATTTTGTAAATAGATAATCTGATTAAATTTCTTATAAAACTTGATACCTTCACAAATTCAATTTTTAATTTATTTTTAAATTCAATACATATACAATTTTTAGCGTTGGATAGTGTGTAATGTGTATATGGAACTTAACTCTATTTTCAAATCAGGACCAGAGGTTCTTGAATTTTTAAAACTAGCGTTAGAATTGAAACCACAAGTTTTGAAATTTGAAGAATCAGGCTCAATCCTGGACTCAAAGAACCGGCCAAAAAAATAATTTAATGTCAAAACGAGGACCAGAGGATCTTTGAAAAAATGAAGAACTCAATGACATTGGTTTCCACACTGAGGATATGACGGTGGATGATTTTGTAGTTTGATATGGCTACTAAGGGAAAAACTAACATGTATGATGAGATGTTGGGAGGTTTTGGTTCCTTAAAAAATTTAGAACTTTTCGGATTCCACAGAAAATGGAATCCTAGAGTCTAATTTTGGTCTGGTTGTTGAAAAAAAGTTTAATTCAAGTTTTGGTTCCAGTTCCAGATCTGGAAATCAGAGCTGGTTCTGGTCTGGTTCCAGGTAACCTGGTACAAAACTAGCGGTTAACTTCTGGTTAGCACCCCATTTTCCCAAAAAAAAACATTTTCAAAACTTCTGATTCTGGTTCTGAAACTGGGTCCAAGTTTTAGAACTGGTTCTGGTTTTGATTCCAGAACCAGATCCAAAGTCAGAACCCTTTCTGATTTGGTTTTTACTAACCAGAATCGAAACCAATGGTTCTAAACTGGCCAAACTGGGTAACTGCCCAAGAGTGGCTTTCACCCTATGTGACCAATTAAGGTCCTTAAAACTCCAGTTTCTTTTTCTCAGTTCTGTTAGTAAAATTGGTCATCATCCATAAGAAGATTTAGTCTTTACTTGGGTACAAGGTATAAAGAACAATATTGAAGTAAAAAGCAATTAAGCATTCCTTCTATATCGTTGGCTACCTATTGGAACCTACCATAGGAATCTGACCCCCAAAAAACCATTTACTGTTTTCATTTCTTAAATTCACCAGTTGCCAAAGTTTTGCCAAAAAAAAAAAACACTGCTTAAATCTAGAGATCTTTGGGAAATGCAATGTAGCCATGTAGATTTAGCCATATCATGAAATGCGGTGATACATATACCACCAGTAAGCAAAGTTTTTTTGGGAAAAAAAATCAGAGATCAAATATATATGTATAGTAATCACCGCATTTTAATAGTAGAAACAACTGACCTCCACATTATTGTGCACAATGGTTAGTTGGAAAATGATCACTTGAGAAACCCTCCAGAAAACAAAGAAATGAAGAACGGGAACTAGAGATTCTTCATAAAAGGAGGGAACCGCCCAACACTGGTATGATGATGGAGTAGATTGGACATAATAATTTCAAGTGTTTTTTCAAATGCATGTTAAGGGTAACTTTGTCTTTCTTGCAGTGTAATAAATTCTTTCCCTCTCTCTCTCTCCATTCATCATCATATGAATGTTCCTGGATTCAAATTTTGAACCGAGATTAATACATTGTTTTTGTAAATCCTCATTATGAGGACTCTGTTTCTGAATGCATCGCCCAGGCCTGGAAATATCTAGCTCAAGAACACGAAGGTCAGGGATGACAGATTACTTCATGTTCTTGACGACCAAATGAGACGACACATGTTCCTACAATAATGATACAATGACGACACATGTGTAATAGTGACTAAAATGTGTGTCTTTGAATATAAAGCTATGGGACTTGCTCAACATAACAGTCTCATTGGCACCTTACCCCAGCATAATGGGCATGGGCTTCATCAGCAATCGATAGTACATTGGTGAGAATAAATATTATTTTCATCATTTCATTGCCAAGCTTGAACGTTTAATCTCATGAGTATCTCTCTCTGACTATACTTGGACTTGTTGTCATGAAGTTACATGGGCCAAACAGCTTCATTGAAAAGAGATATATCATAATGTGGAGTAATATTATGGAGTTATCTTATCCGTTTGAAGGCAAGCTGGTGCAACTTGTGAAAACACAATTCAACAAAGAAGTTTGAGTGTGCAAGGCAAAAAGGGTTTTAATGTTTAGACGTAACCTACCTAGATGAAACTCATGTTTACAGGAGTACAAGTTGGGTATTAAAATGTATCAAAGTAATGCCAGACCAAACAGGTCCTGACAAATCTCTACTACATAAATACCAGGGGATGTAGGGTGGGTCTCTCCCCAGTTCTCATGAGAAGTGTCACGTAGCAAGTTGGTTTTTCAATGTCTGCCATTGCCTTGGGTCTGGTTGGATACATAGATACTACAGTTTTCCGTATAGTCAGTACCAGTACCCTGAGTTTGGTCCAAAACCGGGTGAGATTAAAAAAAAACCTGCAAAACAGTACACTAGCATTCAATGGGTGGGGGGATCAAACTCAGAAATGCACCACTTTTTGTGCCAAACTGAGTTTCATCCGGTTTTGAAGAAGTCTTTCCTTTTTCCTGAGCGCCTCCACTGCTGTTACATATGCTATCACTGCTCCTACCTGTACAACTACTACTCATATCTCGAACCTTGTGAGGTAAGAATTAATACCTACCATTAACCTACTTCTTGGCATTTGCAATGATATTATCTTTTATTTTATTTTATTTTCAAACCCACAAGAATTGCACATGACACTACATGGACATCGGGATAGAGGTTGTTATTGTTAGGGTGTATTTAACGTCTTTCCGAGATTGGTATGGAAGCTTTACAAAAGTGCCCAATACCAATACCTGCCAGTTATGAAAAATTTAGAATTAAAACCCCATAAGAGGACTAGTTTGTTATGTGCAAAAGTAATACCCAGCCCAACATTGATCCAAATTTCAAACAATAATATAGCTTGTACATTGTACATTTAAAAAGTGTGTCATCCAAATTTGACAAGTAAACTAAGTAAATGATCAGTTTTATTTTGTTAGAAAAATCAGTATTTTCACAATTTTTAGTCTTAATTTTATGTAAAAATTTACATCTATAAAATTTCTTGAGTTCAGGAGTGTTAATGGGTTTATGGGACTAGTCATTGTTTTTGAGTTGAGCTCAAAAAGTTTTTGAATTTGAGAAAACCGTAATCACTAGTTTAAAAATTTGAAATTCACACCTCAAGAACCTACCAAAGCTTTTTTAAATGTTAAAAATAGGGATGGAGGTTCTTTCGTAAAGGAGAAGAACCAGCCAACACTAGTACAAAGGCACAAGCATCTTTTATTGTTACTCCTGGTTCTCCTGCTTCAAAAGTTGAGGTCCCCTGCATGAACAAGGAAGTGATCATCAAAATGGTTGACAATAGCACCCCCATCACACAACACTTTTGATTTTGTTCTGGCCTTGATAGGTATCTGGACTTGAACCCCCTGGTCTAGTGGATCTTCATCTGCTTGAAACTCAATCCATTTAGCTTCTTCAATAATACCAAACTTATGACTTTTTTTGTAAGTGAAACCATGTAATTTGCACACCAACTCTATTTTTCTTAGTGTTTCATTCAACATCATTCTATTGATATTTGTATTTGAGCTCTAGTCTTGAGGTCACTAATCAACAACAAAAAATAAATAAAGGGATTAATTTTATTTAAAGAGTCATTATTCACAAGTAACCCACAAAAAACCCAGTTGGAGAATTAATGTCAAAAATTTCAATGGGTTGTTGTTGCATGTAATGCAGTGCTAAATTGATGGACTACTGACATGGGAAATTGAAGGAATCAAAGTCTTCAAAAAATTCTAATAGAGTTTCATCACCCAAAAAATAGCATTATGATGAAGTTGCTACTGTTTCATAACAATTGTCATTTTCAAACTCTCATAACTTTCACTCAAAAGTAAAGTTTGGACATGTGAACCCAAAATTCAAATTTCATAATTTTCAGAGGGAGAAAACATGTCGGGTGGGTATGTGATCTCTGAAGTAATGGTCGATTTTGGGTTTTCAAAAACAAAGTTAAAATCAAAGACTGCCTAGGTTTGGGTTTTTGAGAATTTGTGTTGGGTGAATATGAGCGGTGGGCAGGGGTTAGGTCAATTGTGAAGCTGGGTATATATCTAGGTTCTTTAACAAATAGTTGCCCAAATAACTGTAAGGATTCAGTCACATTTTAGTTAACCAAGGGGGTTTGGTGCAATGTCAGGGTGAGTATTTGATTTTTAATGAAAAAAAACCAGTCTGGGTATTTGAAAGAAAATATTTAAAAATTGTCTTTTCCAAGCCTTTGAATCTAAAGAATCACATGAGTCCTAGTTTGGGTTTGGTGTGAAATTTAATACAATGCATTCCACACTTGAAAAACGCAATGTTGGTTAAATATTTGAGTTTCCTTTAAAGTCATCTTGTCTTCACCTTGTCTTTGGGCCTCTTTTCACCCCCTATCCCCTCTTTGAATGAGGTCAGAAAAGTAAGGAAATGTCATCAAAAAAGGAAGGGAAAACCTAAACATGAAACCTTTTATGGTTTGTTTCATTATACCAACATCAAGCTTGCTACAATGGCTACGTCAAGCTATGTATTACAATGGTTACAAACATTGTCATACTTCTATCCTAGGCTATGTCCAAAGACTAAGGACTTTAGGGGATCAGAATGCTCTTGGCTTCTTTTCAAGAGCCCATGTGTCTCGTGGATGTTTACAAATAAACACTAACATTATGCACCCACACCTTTTCCACCAAAATCACTCAAGAAAAGATTTGAATAGAGAGACAAATTGATCCCATAAATTTAGTTCTTTCCTTGGTACCCATAACAATCCTAAAATCCCTTTTTCTCCGAAGCTCCCACAAATGAGTAAGTACTCTCTTTCCCAAACCACAAACAAACCATGAAGACCGCTTTGAAACCTCAAGACACTATCATCATCTCCCCTAATCCAATCCTTATTCCTATCATTGCTTAATCCTTCTCCTTTTTTGAAGACTATAACATAACGGAAAATCAAGACCTTCAGGCCAAAAGAAGATAAGAACAAAGAGGCATTCACCCTTTCTATCTTCACCAGAATCCACACACATGGATCTCTACTTTCTAACTACAATTCAAAAAACTTTGTTATCCTTGAAGACATTAACTTTTCTCTTTATATTCCTTTAGCTCACCCTTTCTCCATCCAAACTCTCACAACGTGATCCGCATTCCTCATTCAAGAGCTAACTCACTTGTAGCGACAAACCTGCTCCATCACCAAAGCCAACACAAAAAGTTCATCTTCATTAAATTGCAAACTTCAAACACCATAAACTTGCAAACAAACAAAACACACCAAAACAAATAAACAAACAACAAATAGTGGATTTTTTATGCTTTCAAAATTCATGATGAACAACTATTCAGTATCTTCGAGTCTTGTGTCATCATGAAATTGGTTTGCTTCTCTCTTTTCATCCACATCCACAAAAAATGCTTGACACTAGGTTTGCATCATAGAAGTTTTATTAAATCTAGATATGAAATGTTAAAATTCAGCATGTAATGCACATGGTTCAAATTTGTTGAAGTGTTAGCAATAGTTCATTTGGATTTTCATATTACTTTACCATTACCTCATACTCATGCTAGAGGTTAATTAATTAATTCATTCATTATCGAAAATGTTGATGAAATTAAAACCATTTAATGCCAAAAAATGGGGACAATGTATGGTTTTAGGTTCGAAGAGGTATAGTATGGAGGTCCTTTACTCCTTGTTCCTTTGGCTTCAATGTGAAGTTTTTTTGTTGGCTTTTTCTCTCACAACAAGTAAGCCAATGTTATCATTTTCTTCAAAAATTTGGGTTTTTTTTGTTTAGATATTTTTATTTTGTTGAGGTTTTATGTGGGCTTGGTAGTTATGAAATTGTTTTTTTTTTTTGTTGCAAAAAAAAAGTTCAAAGATTTGGGGGTAGCAACACAACATACATGTGATGTGAACAAAATGAACAAACAACAACTAGTGAAACAAAATATAATACCTATTGGGCTAAATGCAACCAAATTGTGGAATATGCAAGCAACCCTATGTAGAAGTTGATAAAGGAGCAAATTTGGGGAGGAAAGTTTCTCTTGTAACACTAACTCACATACCTACTTAGTAAGTAATGTTTAAAACATCTTATTTTCTTTACTTCTTTCCTAGCAAAGCAAGCTTATCCATCAACTTGGATTGAGATTGGAAATTTGTGTGTAATTGAAAAAGAACCAAATATAAACATATACATAGGATTAAATTATATTACTATATTTTGCATTTTAAAAAAAAATTCCCCATCTTGTTTATATTATATTTATTTGGAAGATCAACATAGTAGCAACAGTGTGTATGCATGTTCATAGGTGTTCTTTCTATTAATATTGTCAAATTTTGTTCTCATTGGGCTCCATGTTGGGTGATGCAATTGAATATTTGAAAAAAATGTTGTAGCATATCAACGATTTACAAATGAAGCTAGAAGCCACACAATCATCTTCAAAGTGAAAGATCACACAATCACCTACAAGTTGTTTCACACTTGTTTGTCAAATTGTGAAGGAAGAATGCATTAACAACCCCTTGTTGCCCATCACTACCAATATCCAACTTGCACAAGTGAATTTCCAACTACACCACTTGATTAGAATTAAGGATTGATGAGCTTTCAACACCTATATGTTATATGTTTGTCATCCAAGATTCCTTTCCACAATGTAGGAATTCAATGGCCTTGGCTTGGATGTGCAACAAACTACAATCAACTATTTCAATGGATTTGCACTTGATGTGTTTTGGGTTGAAGCAGAAAATTTAATATTATATTATATATGCCCTAAGATGCAATCATTCCTTGTCTTGCAATTACTTGTTATAAAATGTTCATGAATGTTCAAAATTAGCTGAAATGTTGCAAGTTGATGAATCCAACACCAATAATATAAAAATATGCAACATTAATAGTAACAAGTGAAAGATTTTTGCACCAAGAACATCAAAATATATAATAACAACACTTTAGTCAACATTAACAGTAAAAACATGTGAGAAAAAAACCCATCCAACATAAAAATTTATTTTTCTAGAATTTCATTAACCATACAACAATCCCCAAAGGCCTTGAAACTTTCTAAACTATTTTTTGAAATGTTAATTTGAAAAAATGTGATAAAATGCACAAGTTCAACAATATTATTTAACAACATCCCAACAACAATTCGCTCATCATTCCAAACCTACTTCACAATAACACGACCTTCTAATGTAACACCAATGTTGGCAAGCCCAACTCAACCACCAACAACAATATAGCCATCTTGGACAACTACCATCACAATCTCAACCTTAGAACCAAGCATGAATTAATCATTTGCAAAAATCATTAACAATACTTATTTGGAATACTCATTTTAGTTGGGGCATAACTTTAGATGGGATTAGACCTAAGCAATGGATCCCACCAATCAATCAATCTACTTTGTACTAAAAGGTTTTAGAGAAGTTAAGTTTCTTGAATGTGTTTTCTTTGATCAATAGTTTTGTTTAAAGGTCCCTTGTACATATTGTGAGCAATTTTCTTTGGTTGGGACATGTATAATACCTATTCAAACACTTTTAGTTAACCCAAAGGAAAAAAAGATGAATGAATGGGGGAGTAAATTGGTTACCCTTATGTATTTATCACTTAACAAAAATAAAATTAATATATGGGAGGTCCTTGTTATCTCCCCCTAGTTGTGGGTTTGTTATCCTTTGTATTGGCTTATTCATTTAACATGGTCATCATCTATGCAAAATTGAAGAGAACTAGATGACTTGTAGGAGCACTAGTCATTTGTAGTAGCCAATCGTTTGTAGGAGTTATCAATCATTTGCAACAATAATTAAATTTTCTTGGGCTAATATTGATCCTAGTGCAATTTTCATAAATTGAATTAAAACTTTATAGAGAACTAAATAAGTATTTTAGTTTCAATTCTAACAACTTCCTTAGTTTCATGTTCATTACTGATTACAATGTGGCAAGTAGACTTCCTTCTTGCAATTCAAATCATAATAACCTTTATTCTTTTAAAAGTTGAATTATCGTTCCTTCCATAACAAAATATTATGGCTCCTTTGAACTCCAAAGTCTCGTTGGACATAAATTACTTTCTTGCCAAATCTAGTATTGGGTTCACAACTTTTAACTCCAATGCCACTCACAATACTATTATCTCCCAATTCTAATGCCTCCTTTATTTTAAATGTTTGGTCCATGTAATCATTTTCTTTAACCAAGTTCATAACAAACCTATTTCAAACATAGAGAAAACTCATTATTGTTTGTTGCATATTGGAATCTTTGAAAATTTGGCATGACCAAAAATAGTGCCTTCTTATTTCAAAGGCACATAATATATAATTAATAGTGATGTTGTCACAATTGTCAAGTTAACTACTTTCATCTTTTATAAATGCAATATTCAATGAATCATAATTTCAAGCAATGATTTAATTTCTACAATAACGCATGAATTTTTTTTTGAAACATTCACTCTAGACACTTTGAGCAATAAAGAATGCATGCAACCTTTAAAATTCCAATTGAAACATAAATTCAAAAATAGAGAGTTTCAAACAAGCTTTTTTGAAAATTGTGTATAAAAAATAATGATTTGCAAAAACACCAAAGCACAAAAACTATGCATAGAACAAAAACCTCAAGATTTAAAACTTGACTAAATTTTTTTAAATCAATGGAATTTATACTACATACCTAAACTTCAATTTGCAAATAACTACATGCTTGCTTAGCCATCGGACATTTCCAACATGGATGTGGCACATGACAATGACACGCTCCATTTGCAATTCCAAGGTTGCATTGAAAGCTAGCTTCCATGTAGTAGATTTTGCAATCTAAAAGGAAGGGGGTAGTATTAGTAAATTATTTCAAACCTTTTGAAAACCTTTTTAGTCACCATCAACAAAACAACTTTAGACGTTTTATGACTCTTGACTACTTGAAAAAGAGAAACCTTACACCTATAAACTTAATGACCAAGTTGTAACCTAAAAATTCCATACCCAAAAAGTTAAACCCTACTTTAAATTCAACAAATATTATAAAAGGTAGACATAATGGTATTTAGTGAATACCCCATGCCAATTTTAACTATGGGTTAGGTCCAAGTATGAACATGAAAATTTTTTAAATGTTAAATATTGGTGCGAGCTCATATAATTCTTATAGAAATCATAGGACATGAATCAAGCTTAAGTCTTTCCAAAAATCACTCACTTATTATGAATTTATATATTTGCCTTGATGCCTAGTGGGTGTTTGGTGTCAAAACCCAACACTAATTTGGACATACCAAAACACATTTGCGCACACACACATATTCCTTTCAGCAAGCTTCAAATCATGAAGTTTTTTTCATCCACAATAAAGTTTAGTATAATGATAAACCTCTTCTTTTGAATTTATGTGCTTCAATTTTTTTCTTGTTTCTTTTCTCAAATGCCTTTTGTACTTGAATCGTTAAAATGAAGGTGGTTATAACTAGTTTTGGTTGTCTCATGTTGCTTTAGTTCATAATTTCATTTCGTAAAGTAATGGTTTGTTAAGGCCACAACTTGTAGTATATTTCAACGGATTATTTATATTGACTACCTAAGTCAATTATTAGTAGGTTGACTATTTGACGATCTATCTAAATGGTCCTATTTGGCTATTAATATTTTGTTGAAATGAAAATTAACTAGATATGCTTTTGTTGGTAATTCATTTTATCCACATAGAGAATAACATAACATTCAAATTTTTTTTTGGGTCTTTTATAGTCTTACAAATATTGATGGTGGAAGACAATAAGTACATAATGTGCAAAACCACACAATAATCTATAAATATGTTCCAAACAAAGCTTGTTAAAGGGCATTTAACTTCCCCCTAGTCCCAATACATGTACTAGGTCCAAAGCTAATTTTTGGTTGGTATATAGTAGGTATAAACTAGTTAGTGTTGTTAGTTCAAAGTATTTGGCAAGTTCAGGTCGAAGTTTTAAGTCATATTTTATAATATTAAAACTATAGGCCCATAGTTTTGTTAAAATTGAATTTGGAATGAAATCTTGAAACATAATATGTGCCATAAATTAATGTCAAATTGTAATTTTAATATAATATATGCCATAATAAACACCACAAATGATACAAATTTCTAATGGATGAAACCACAAAATTTGCCTTAACATTGGGTCATGAGTTGTGGCCTTTTGTGTAAAAGAAAACCACATTTTCTTGTAATGAAAATAATATGATGAAACATTTTTTTAAGGTCATACATTAAAAAAAACACTTATTTGAACTTAGAAATCATGAAATCAAAAACCATTTCCTTAAATAACCAATCTTGTTTTTTGATGTCAACACAATCGACTAATCCATTTCTTTTTTAAAACTCACCTAAAGGGCACCATTGGCTATTTATAAGTTGACTACACCCACACAAAAAAATCTTGCAACAATCCATGACAAATGAAAAATCCTAATAGAGGGGTTCAAAGCAATGTTGACAAGTTTGTGGATTTTAATATTTTTAGGTTAGGTTACAAGGTTAGGTTCTAAACTCTTTGAATCAAAGGTTCAAAGTTTTTTTTGGAATTGCCATTGGAACTTGACAAGAGAATTGAAATATTTTCTAAATTGAATTCTAATTTAAACCAAGGGTGTTGCATTGTTTTTTAAAAAATCAGGTTTTTTTTGCACATAAATGTAATTTTATTGGAAAAAAAAAGTAACTCTATATTTTGGACAAGTTATTGTATTTGATTTGTTGTACATAATTAATATTACATAATCTTTATCTTGGAGTATGTGCACTAGTTGAACAAACTAATTACACAACATTTGTTTCTAGTTAAGTTGTGTGTAATAAAAATGGAATTGGACCTTGTTTTAAACTAGATAATTTTAAATTTTTTTGTGAAAATGATTGAAATTGAAAGTTTTATATATTCAAAAAGTCGGTCTCTAGATTGGATTAGAGGTTCTATAATTTTTATTTTTTTTAAAGAAAGAAAGAAGAAGTTAGAATTGAAACCTAAGGTTCTTTTGAAATCAATAACTAAACAACAGTAGTTCAAAGGCAAATTGTCTTTCCCATTATCTATTTGGAATAATAATTGATTATCTCAAATGTTCATTTGGTTCCATATGAGTGGATTGATTATGGAATCATAGATTATTCCAAGGTCATTTTTATGAACACTTTTTGAAGCGCTCTCTCTTGAGCATAAAACATTTTAGTAACAAATGGAAGTAGTGTTAAGTTTTGAGCTTTTACCTTTCATCACACTAAATGTTCAAAGCACAAAGTTATTGAAAGTCAAATGGAAAGGTGGATGATGGGTTTGAAGGAGTTGAGTATTTTGTTAGAAACGACTTTTGTATGATGGTGGATGTTTTGAAAAAGAGGTGGACATTATTTTGAAAGAGTTGGCTATTTTGATGAAAGAAGAAGAAAGGTATGTTTTGTGAGCATTTCTAGAATTATTGTTCTCTCAAACTAGAATTGTTCCATGGATTCGCCATGGGAATAATAATCGACAAAATAATCATGGGATAAGCAACAAAACCAATTTAAGGTGTTTGAAGCTTCACCCTAGATGATCACACAATTCACAACCCTAATTGGACTTTAAATAATTGATTTGTTGAACGACATAATCAACCTTTGAAACCCGCTAATGAAAACATACATAAGAAACAACACAATCTTGCAACATGTTTTTTGAGCAATCCAATGACAAAAGCATACAACAATCTTTTAGCAATCCAATGACAAAACAAAGCAAGAATTTTGCATCAATCCAATGAGCCAAAAAAACATACAAAATCTGTGCAACAAATCTTGCAACAATCCAATGACAAAAGCATGCAACAATCTTGCAACAATCCAATGACAAAAGCATACAACAATCTTTTAGCAATCCAATGACAAAACAAAGTAAGAATTTTGCATCAATCCAATGACAAAAACATACAACAATCTTGCAACAAATTTTGGCAGCTCAATCCGATGAGAAAACCATACTAAAAATTATCTTGCAACAAATCTTGGAGCAATCCAATGACAAAATAAAATAAAAATCAAACAATCTTTGCAACAATCTTGCAGGAAATCCAATGACAAAATCTATGCACTTCATTCTCTTTTCTGTGTTACAGAATGCAAAGAGCTCTTCTTCTTCTTCATCATCATTTTGTTACAGCATTTTTGCGGGGTGACGTTGCTTGATTGTCAAGCTGCAAACTGTATTGTTCTGAACTCTGCAATTTCTGAGAGAACAGATCTGCATGCAAGAATGTGTTTTCTATCTTATTGTTTCGTCTCATGACCGTGATTCCTCCCTCCCTCCCTCCTCTGGCGAGTCTAGAAACGGAGGAGTATTTTGGGAGGAGGACGATAATGATTCTACGATGTTGTTCTTGTTGTTGCGTTTTTGGACCTTCTTTTTCTTCTTCAGAGAGAGGCAGCTGAACAACATCCAAGGAGGCAGCCGCTGTTCAGACAACAACAGTTGGCGAAGCTCTTCAGAAGCTGCTGCCTAAAGAACGAAGGGTAGTTCACAAAGGGTTTCACTACGGATTTTCAGGTAACCGATTCATTCATTACTCGCTCTTTGCTTGGAATAGATACATATTTTTTCTGTTCAAGAAATACAAGAAATGCTACCATCTTCTTCACTGAAAGATTGAGAGAGAGAGAGAGTCTCCCCACATAGGGAAAAACAGAGCTTGCAGTTGCAGTCAAGAAAAAGAAGAAGAAGAAGAAGAAGATGTGCATCAGGTAAGGTTTGTTGTAGGACCTTTTTTTGTAACCACATCTGGTTTTGTTGAGGGAGAGCTCTTTCCAGAATCCAGTTCTCAATGTTTCAACCCTGGGGTTTGACAACAAGTGATGTGAAATTGTGTTATAGTTCTTCAACACACATGTCTGCTTCTTGTATTGGGGTTTTGTGAGATGTAAGGAATCAGATGTTTGCTTGCTAAATTCAAGAGTTTTCTTTGCTTGCAGGAGTCCGTAGATAACACAATGGTATCTTGCAGTTTGATTCCAGGGTCACCAAGTTGTTAACAACAAGAGTGTTGTCATCATCATCCTGGAGATGGAAGAGGATTTGGGCTGAGGAGTCTGTGAACAAGAGGCTGGACAGTAACAACTCAGCTTCTTCTTTGAAGGAAGAACATGAACAGGAGCAGGTGGAAGCAAAATTGGATCAAAGTGTTGAGACTGAGCTTGGAGCTTCTTCTAGGAATGGTATGCATTTCATTTCCCATTACACCCTATGATGTTTTTAGCTGTTATGAAATCTCTGCCACTTCTGATAGTAGAAAATCGTCATGTCTTTGCACATTTTCTCTGTTTGGTCAGCACCATTGTTGCCTCTACAAATAGATCAATAGAAGGACATTTTCTCTTTGTTGGCATCAAGCTACAGAGCATGCAGTATAGAAGCAGTATTTGGGTGGATTATCTATGTACACCCACTGTCAGGAGCTGATGAAGTCAGGGGGTAGTCATAGCAGTTCCGTCACTGCTACTTGTGATCAAGTTGTTGGTCTGCCACTTTGTGAGAAACTCTCATAAGGTTATGGCTGTGCTCATTGTCATGCTACCTTCAAATTGTTTTCGTGGAGATTTCTCTGCAATCTCATAGATAAGTGTAGAGCCTGTAATACTGAAATTGAAGGCAGGTGTCAGAATGCTGTGGGAAATTAGTGGTTTCTTGAACTCTCTGATGAGATGTTCCAGCATATCAGATTCAGTATTGTTGATATCATTGCACTGATTACTGTCACAGGGTCCATTGTATCCATCACAGGGAGTTTTCCATGAGATTCAATGGATTTGATTTACAAATGGAACTGTTGATTATTTCAAGATTTTTCTTTGTATTGTCTAGGAGCATTTTTGGTCTCAAATTCTCAGCAACACAAGCAAGACCATGAACGTCACCATTTCCGAGCTAGTGAGAAGTTTTCCTTCTTCCAGATCACAGTACAAGGAAACAAGAAGACAGCATATAAATTGTTTGGGGTCAACATGACCCCAGAAATGATAGTGATAGCCTTGGTGTATTTCATACAAGACATTTTAGGGCTGTCTGAACTGGCCATCAGCTTCTTCCTAAAGGATGACCTTCATCTTGACCCTGCAGAGGTGAGTGATGTCTGAATAGAACATTCTCTGTTTTTTCACAACATATTTGAACCTTGAGCTGTTAACTTGAGCATTGAATGAAGCAGTACTCATAGTAATTTTCTTCATAGAAGAAGCTATATGGTTATTGTTAATAGTTTTCCAGAAGTTTCTTGTAGTGCCCAAAAATCAAACAGAACAGAGCATCTTGCATAGCTTAGAATAACATTGTCTTGAAAACTTGTAGGGAGTTCTCAAGAAGCTTACAGGCACACACAGGTTCTGTTAATTGAACTGATAATATGGAGAGAAGATGGGGAATGGCAAGGAACTTATACTATTATTCAGACTGTGTTTCTGACAGGTCTTCAGCTCTTCCTTGGCCCATCAAGCCCCTCTATGGACTCTTCAGGTAAATGACCTTCATGGAACGTGTTGATCTTGGATGAGAAATTGACAAGAAGTCTAAATTTGGATTCTAAAAAGTGTACCATAGAGGTTAGTTGAGAAGGCCAACCATCTATGTTGGTTTACTTTATATAGACAAGTCATACTAGACAATTGTCTCAAGCAGTACATCCACAGACAGTGAAAAGTGCTCCTAGCATACAAATCTTTTGCCATATATCAAAGCATGCAAACGCAGCAATAAGAGTTGCCCTGAGAATTTGGACAGTGAGTCAGTGGCTGAGAACCCTTGTTGGGTCTCCTACCATTTTTTTGTTCTCTCCCCTAGTTTCTGAGTACTACAAGCATTTGAACAATGATTTTGGAACCTTGTGAGTGAAATGGGTCATTGGTATCAGAGTGGAGGAGGATATCCTTATGAAATAATTTTGTCTCATAGTGTGCAGGGTCTAGTTCTTTTGTAACAGAAGAATCACTTTTGAAACTAAGAGGTTTGATGAACGTGCAGAGCACAGATGTCTCATGACTATTGGAGCCTGTGACCTGACCCTTAATTCTGCTATGGTCAAGAATCTGATGCAGTGATGGTGTGCCATTATTTGGCTATTGGAGAGGGTCATATTTGGTTTTATGTGGCCTCTTTGGTGCACATTGTCTTGGGGTTTCCTGGCTTCATTGTTGACAATAAATTTGCTGCAACCACTGTGATTTCTCAGTTCATTATCTGTTGCATTTTGCTGATGTTGTAAGTTTTATCACAACTTTTGGTAGCATGCTATGGCTTTTGGTGTCACTTACTCCTGCTAAGTTTGGAATCATTCCTGCTTTCTTTGAAGGTTTCTTTCACCTGTTCCAAACATTACATTGATACCACCTCCATGATTCTGCCAAAGAACAAGGTTTTGTGGGTCTATTTTGACTGGTGGGTGGGTGAATAATGAAGCTTGTGTATGGCCAGTGAGTGAGTGGCTGAGTTTGAAACCATGCAAATGAAATACTTCTTGAAATTGAAGTCAGAAATCATGCAAACAGGTTCTCTCAGATGAAGGATTAAATCTGCCTGCTATGTGTTAGTAGGCCAGAAAAGGTACAGGATCAGGATGCCGTTGAATAAAGCTTAAAATGTGACATTGAGATGTATTTCCTTCTTGGTTCTATGCAGGTGGCAGATTCAATTTGGTTGGATAATTTTGTGTGTAGGTATCATTCATGCCTATGCTGGTGCTTGCAACACGGCTATGCCCACCTGGTGTTGAAGCAACTTTATTTACAACATTAATTTCAATTTCCAATGGAGGAGTTTTGTTGGGCGGGCTTATTGGGACAAAGTTGACACAGCTTCTCGATGTAACAAGTGAGAATTTCCAAAACATATCTCTTACATGCCTCGTCTAGTTCCCTTGGTAGTATGATGTCATAGACAAAAGACTCCAAACTTGCCTTTTTAAATGTGACATTGGTGGACTGTTTTTTTCCCCATAGAGAGGCCTTTTATAGACACAATCCACTTTGGTGGCTATTCAAGCTCCTTTCTAACAAACTAACCTAATGCAACTTCATATCTCTATCTCCGCTCACCACCCTTCAAACAAGATGCATAGGTAACAAAAGAAAAGTGCTTACACCTCAATTCAATGAACCTTACAATAGCATGGTTTTTTTCCTCTTTTCTACAACCTCCTAATCTTTTCTATCATCTCTCCCCACATGAGAGCTTTTTTCTCCTCTATTCTTCTTTTTTACCTCCTTGTGCATGTACAAGGATTTCTTAAACTATCCACATTTGCACATTTGTGCCCACACTAGTTGACACCAAGTTGGTGTTGGTTGCTTGTCCAAGAAGTTGGTGATTGCTAACATGCTCCCCCTCCTAAAATAGGTCATTGTCCTCAATGAGAAAAATTAGAGAAGTTAACCTTAAAATTAGATTCTTTTTCCTATGTAGCTTCATATGTGGGATAATGTTTTTATTTTATCCAAAAAAATAATTCAAGTTTTATCTTAAAGTTGTTTGTTTCTTGTGTTTAAAACCTTTTTTGTTTGGGCTATATTGTTTCCCTCATCCAATGTTTTTGGTGATTCAAGCAAGAAACAATTTTTTAAAGTAGGCTAACATGGAAGACATCATGGATCTTTCATTTTTTTGGGGATCCAATTGATAAGCCACTTTGCCTATTTTTAAAAATATGGCAAATGGGTCATAATATCGAGGGGAAATTTTTGGGCATTCCTCCAATCTCAAGCCACTCCTTAAAGGCTTGATTTTCAAAAACATTTTGTCATTAACTTCAAATTCCTTACAACTTCAATTTTTGTTAACACAAAACTTGGTTTGTTCTTTTACACTTTGCATACTTTCCTTGATTAATTTCAAAGTAGATTGCATATTAATAAAATTTCATTTATATCTTAAACATTCTTACCCATATAAGGTATGGAATAGGCTTGTTTTAATGGAGGAATGCTACCTCCCATTATAGGCAAATTTCATCAACTATAAGTATTGTCCACACTTCATTATCAACAGTTAACATATGTTTTTAATGTATATTCTAGAACATGGTTTGTCCTCTTTATTTGTTCATTTTTTTTTTGCATGATAAATAGTGTTCATTTTGAATTGAGTGCTAAACATTTTAAATAAAGTTGTTCAAAATTGGTTCACAAACTTTCAATTGTGATCACACAATTTCTTTGGATAACCCATGTATTCGAAAAATATCTCATAAAAATAATGTAACCACATTGGTGTTTAACATAATGGATTTGGTAGTTAGGAAATGAACATGTTTTCTATGTCTATCCACAGTCACAAAATTACTATCATGTCTAAATTGATTATTGGGTAATCCCATAATGAATTTCATACTTATGAACACTCATTTATTATTGGGAACTCTTAAAGGTTGTAATACCCTTAGGGTTTTAACTTATTTAACTTTGGATATTTGACACTTTTTTCAACATATATCCTTTTTTTTGTTAGATCAAAATTAAATTGTCTTTACAATTGTGTATATTTTTTAAAACCTTAGATGGCTTGTAATGGGAATGTTATGGCAATAATAAACAAATACAAAAAAATATTCAAATTAGAGATACATAACTTTGTGTCATAATGTAACATTCCATTATCTAAAGTACAAGCCATATACTTTTGAATTTTTTCATGGGTTTTGTTATTTTTTTATAGGCTTTCATAAGATTTTTAAAATCACTCACCTTGGACATAATACTTTTGCATGTCCACCATCATGTTATTTTTTTATCATGACTTGATGGCATTAATCAAAGGCTAATAAGACAATGCATTGACTACAATATTTTCCATACTTTTTATATAATGCATGGCCGACCCATAATCAAATTATTTAAACCTTTTCACCCACTTTCATTGTGTTCTATTTAAATTGGGTTAAGTGGTTAAGTATTTTCAACTCTCATGGTTTATTTCAATGATAAAAGGTTTTAAAAAATAAATAATTGTTCCAAAATTTCAAAACATATATCATAGCCAATAATAATTCATTTTCATGGGTGGGGTATTTTCATTTTGTTGGATTCAATTTTTAAAATGACAATACAATAAACTCATAATGCCCACAATTGATTTTAAAGGTTATTTTTAGTATATATATTTTTTCCACATGAAATTGGTGGTAGTCATTTTTCAAATCGATTTTTAAAAATACATTAACACCATGAAAATATTTCAATAGGGGATATGTATTTTTTATCATAATCTTATTTAAACTTTTGTAATCCACACAAAGTTTTTAAATACCATTTTTAAAAAATAAATTACAATGGTATCCCAAGGGGATTAATTAAGCATTGTGTAATTTTTTTTCCTAAAAGGTCATTTAATTGCTATTTCAATTTCTTATTTTCCATTAAAAAATGACTACAAGGAATTTCAGCAATTGATTACATTAAGGTTTAAATCAGTGGTATGATCCACCCACTTAATTAATCGCATCCTTAATAAATTTGTTTGAAAAATAACAAATTATCTAATAAACCATTTGATTCATTTTCCTTCCTTTAATTTTCAATTCACTCATACATATATTTGAAAGACAATTTCCCATATTCATGTATACATTTTAAAAATTGAGTTGCTAAATGCAAATCAATAATAAATAAGATTCACATATTTGTAAATTCAAAAGATGTGTCATTTGGTTTAAATTGATCTACATTTATATGTCACCCATGCATTTATTAAATCTAGCCATGATATTCTCAAAATTATGTCATATATGGTTTTAGGTTCAATTTCAAAATTGATTCATGGGTCCAAACTTTAAAATTGAATTAAAACATTCCATAAGTAAAGGTTAATATTATGAATTTGTCCATTAGGTAATAGCACTAAAAGAAAAATGTGAATTTCTAATTATAATTTATTATCATAAAAAAAAATTAATCAACGCATGTGATTAAAAATTTATTAGTTACATAAATAAAGTGTCATGAGTAAGAAAAACTTCAAGAATAGGAACTAAATCAAGGACATAACAAGGAAAACAAATCACAAGAAATGCAAACCTAAATCTAATCCAAAACTGAAAATACTTAAACATAAAACAAGAACATGGTATATGTTAGAAGATAATTCAAATAAAATTTTGTTCTAATAACGTATGAAAACAAAGGTTACGATAAGAAAACATACTCAAAACTTGTGTTGAACAGATCAAAAGTAATGGGAGGTCTTACCCCTATTTATACCCCATTGGGGACTTAGTTCAAAGAAGTTTCCATACAGGTTTCCATGCGTGCATTGATTAAATAAGCTTCTCTACTAATAATGAATTAAAAATCAATTAAAATTTAACTAAATGTTAACTTAGATTATACCCCATTGAGGATTTAGATCAAGAAAGCTTCCATAGAGGTTTCCATGTGTCCATTGATCAAGGAAACATTTTTAAAAACTTCCTACTAATAGTGAATTCAAAGTTAACTGAGAGTTAACAATGATGCATGTGACTATGTTAGTGCAAATGATAATGCAAACGATGATGCATGTGATTATGTTAGTGCAAGAGATGATACAAGTGATGGGTGATGATGATGTCCATGACATGAAGTTACAATTCACATTTAGTTACAAATGATGATTCATCATTGATGTCAACACGTTCCACATGGATAATGTATATGATCAACATATATTATTTCATTGTTGATTATTTGTATACAATTTGTAATTAATTTTCATTTTTGTAATTAAAATATAACCCATTCACATATTGCCACTTGATGTAATCAAAATATGCCATGTGATTTTTTTAAATTAAAAACTAAATTTATGTAAATAAGTATTTTAATAAGTAAATAAAAGATAAGTAAAGCATAGGTAAATAATTTTATAAATTAATTTTATGTTTAACCTTTATAGGTTAAACCTTTTTATTAGTTCATCCCAAATGACATTTTGAAAAAAAATGTGTATATGTGTTTTCAATGTTTAAAATCTACCTCCTTATATATATTTAACAAGATTAAAATGAATGACAAAAATATGAAATCAATTTTATAATTGTAACCTAATCACAAATTAATTTACAACTAAAAAAACTTATCCAATATCTTTTGTATTTTTTTCAATATTGCAAACTATTACATTCATGACTCTCCTCAGGTGAAAGTCAAAAGTTTTAAAATTACAGAAAGTTTTCTAAAGTCATTCATACCTTTAGACGATGTTACATCCCTTGTTGCACAATTTGATTACCATAGTTTATGTTGCAATTATAGTGCTCTTGGCATTCCTTGATGCAATCTCGCACCTATAACGTTTGTCACCTTGACAATTTGTAGCCATGATACAATTCCCCCATGGACAAAAGTTGATGTCCTTTGCTGTACTCAACCCCATGCACTGAAGTAACACACATAATAATGGTTAAGTACATAAATTCTTATACATTGGTGACATTTGTAACACACTTAAACTGCAACACATCAAGTTCAAATAGTTAATAATCTCAAAATACATGTTAAATAACTTAGACTGCCTTATCAATATAACATTTTTTGAACAATCCACTTTGAGTATATGCACTCCCCACCACCATATTGAACACAATTACAATTATTGGGCATTTTGACACAATTGTGTTGACAATCCAAACAAAAATCTTTTGTAGAAAAGTGTGAAATGTCACACCCATTCCCCACATTATGATTGAAAATATTTTTTCAAGATGTATGTGAAAGGAAAGGGTAGAGCCATGTTTCGTATATGGGCTAAAATAGGGATAGGAACACACTTTAATCCCCCATTCAAATCTTCGACGTGATCTTGCCAAGACCCTTGGCTATTTGAATTTAAACTCTATAATCACATGCGCTTATAGGGTCAGATTATGTGTAAATGAAGACCTCCACAATAATGATCAAGTACTGTATCAAGAATTTACAACAAAACAATATAAGATATAAAAGTTATGATCACAAAGTTCAATGGCAATCTATTCTTACATCAAGTCCCAACTTTTGACAATTATAAAAAAAATAGAAAATGCTGGATATTATAATTTTGGCAACAAAAAAACACTCCAATGTTATACCATCTAGGCATAACTCATTGCTAATGGTGAAAAAACCTCTGTTTTTTTGTGGTACTACTGGAATGTAACTACCAAAATGTGCAATCCAATAAGGAGGTTGTAGGACATTGTGAGACTTTAGCATTGTAAACAAAACTTGACTACAAAATACTTTTGGTATATCTGATTACATTCATTAGGCTAAATGTGTTATAACATTATAACTTACAAGTGTAGGGTCGTAACAATCAAAAGTGTAAATTTGTGGTAAGAGAATACTCAAAAATGCCACAACACATTTTACATTATTGTCAAGATATCTTATAACTATTGTATCAAGGACATCCACCAATATGCCCTAAAGAACTATGTATTACAGTAATATCATTCACCTTTAAATTACCCTTTTGCACTATTTAGTGCTCCACATCTTTTGCTTTCTTCTTCCCCTTTTTTGCTATAAATGTCAATTCATAGTCATCAATTGGACCTCAAGCCCGTGTCTTAACATTTTCCTTTGTGGTCACCATCACATCTAACCCTTCCCCTTTGATTTCTGACCATGCTTCTACTTCCCAATTCCTTTCCCCGTGTCATGCATCTCAATAATGACCTCTTGGGTCTCAACAACACTAACATTCTTTTGGGTCCCCATAATAATCCTTGTTGTATGTATTTGCTCTGAAATGGTTTGCTCAGTCTTAGGAAGAGACTATTTCTTTCCATTTGTGTTGCTTATATGAATACTGAGGGGGAGAGTAGATGTATTCTGTTGTATACTAGTTAGTTCAAGAAGGTCAATCTTTGTTGGTGCTTCTGCATTGGCTTCACTTTTCCCATTCAATTCCTGAAAGGTCACAATGGTTTTGGGTTCAAGAGGAGGTGGCACTATTGTGGCTAAACCATTTTCCACAACCATCTGGACATCAACATCCTAATGGGAGCTTGTTATTTCTCTCACATCCTCTCCCAGAACTGCCACTCTTGTTGTTTGAAGATACATCATTAGTTTCTAACACCTTTAACACATTTGATTTGCATGCCCTACTAAGAAGGCAACATGGTGGAGTTGCCAACTTTTTCATAAGGTCCAAAGAAGGCAACAAGTTTTTTGGAACATTTGATTCAAGTGGTACATGTTTTTTCTATAACTCCATAGATTGACATCTAGGTGAAGTTCTGATAGGTGCTTCAGGAGTTTTAAGCACATGCTTAAGGTCAAGAGAACTAATAATTTGAGGAGAAATCATTTGGGAAGTTTGTGGCCTTACAACTTGGCTGGTCACACCACAACTCCCATTGCAAGTGTTTGCACTGGATGGTTCACAGAAGACCTTGAGTGAAGATCCTACATCCACACAAAATAACATTCATGAATTGTATTGGGGAAGTCAACTCATTAATTAAAATAGCTATGGAAAACCCTAGATTATACATTGTCAAACTACACAACATATATTTAGGTACATACAACACAATACACGTTAATCCATCAAGTGTGGTTAGTCTCTTACAATTACACATCAAAGTCTATACCTATTAGAACATTGCATACAACAAGACAACATACAAAGTGCATTCTAATCAAGCAAGTATGATTTGTATCTTATAGTTTAATGGATAGACACAAATGCAACATAAATTATTCATCCATGCAGATAAAATACTAAACACCATACATAATATTCAAAGGGTATTTACCATGCACATCAACAAGCAAAACTTAAGTATATGTAGTCAATTGTAATACATACATTACAACCTGTCAATTTGATGTGCATAATAAACTTTTTAATCCCACATTAAAATATGATCTTTTAAAAAAACCAAACTATTTACCTACCTACCTATCTATTTAAATACCTACGCACCCACTAACCTATTGACTTACTTTCCTAACCTATCAACCTATTATATATATATATATATTATTCAACTTAATTAACTTAAAATATTATTTATTAATCAATATTTAGCATAACCTATTTTTATTAACTTAATTTACTATCTATTAATTGACTTAGCTTATCAATTAAAATAGCCTATGTTGCACCAAAGTTGGGTTTCCATGACATTTGTGTTTAGACTTATGTTAAACCTTGTTTAAGCATTTACTCAACAAAAATTTGGTTAAAGGTTGAATAAACATTGACTGAACAATGTTTTTATTAAAACTTACCAAAATTTTGGTTAAACAAAAAATTGGTCAAACATTAACCAAATTACAAATTAATTACACCTTTGGAAGATTGAAACTCGTTAATAATTAATAACAAATTACGTATTATTTATCATTAATAATTATTAGACATTAATTATAATTTTTAATTTTTAATTATAAAATTAATTAATTAACTTGTAATTAATAGTAGCTATTATTAATTAAATGTAACATATAGTTAATAATTAATAATCATGATTTTTAATGTACCTAATTTGCTTAACAAATAATTAATTTAGTTTAATAACTTACTTATGTACCTAACCACCTATTTATCTATTTATTTATTTAACAATTTTATTAACATACCCAAACCACACACAATATATGCAAAATATATATTTGACATGCCCTAAATATAAAATAGTCTATAAACATACTTTAATACCATAATATTTGGGCCAATTCAATATTATTATATTATTTCTAATTTTTTGAATTTTTTTGAAAAATGGTACATAATTAAATCAAAGTTCTAAAAACTTTAGCTATCATTTATCGAATGTTCATGAAATTTGGTTTTTTGCTAAATTTTGAAATATTTTTTTAATAAATGTTTAGGAATTTTTTTTATTAACTTAAATATTTATTGCACTGGCTTCAAGATTATTATTTCTGAAATATCCAAATTTTATTATATATATATATTTTTTAAAAAATAATAAATGTGTAGAATTATATTTCTGAAAATTAATTGAATATTTGACAAGAGCTTGTTGTATTGGCTCAAATACTACAATATATATTAAAACACCATAATGTACATGAAATGTATATGTACACCACATAGAAGTAACCAAGTTGTGACTATTTTTATAACTAATTTAATATTAAAACCTTTTTTTAAATGAAAAGCCCAAAAAATTAATCAACATGGAAAAGTGAAATATTTCGTAATCACAAATTAGTTGCATCATAAACACAATAATGATAATAGATTGAAAAATATTATGACTAGTTATAAAAATGACAAAACATAGTTGCAAATGACAATTGGTCACATATAGTCAAAAATTGAATGGTTGCATAATATAAGTGTTTGAAAGTGTAAAATCTTTAAAAGGTCCATGGCTCCCAATGGTAGACTTAGAATGACCACAAAAGTTTCTAAGATTAAATTATGCATGTTACTTGGATTCACCAATATCAATGTGAGTTTAGCATTTGTTGTTCTTTTTATGCGAATGATAATGGGATTTTCAACCATAATTCTTTCTAAAATGGCAAATGATACCTTAATAAATCCTTTTTTTTTTGTTTTACTATTACCCCTTTCTTCATTTTCTTTGGGGTAGTTAATGCAAGGGATGTTATCCATTAATAATGTTTAAAACATTTTTAAAAATGGTGAGTAGCCTAATGACAAGTAAAACATAGCCCTTTATATCTATGTTCCTCCTGATCTTTATCATGTAACGTTTCAAATACTTTTGTGATTATTCCTTGCACTTGTCAAGGCTTCCAAATCTTTTGGAGTTTTTCCATTTTCTTTTACAAACTCAAGCTCCAAAAATTGTAATGTCCATTTTGGGGCTACCTTTTATTTTCCCAAAAAATTTCTTATTGGTCTTTTCTTGGTTTTCAAAGTTTATGGTCAATTGATAAGTTTTTGAGATAATTTTAAGGTTATAAGCTTTGACCATGTATTTTATATATGGTCATCTAACCCATTCACAAAAACACAAACATGGTTTAGTTCCACCAAAAAGGAAATATAAAGGATATGTTTATGAAATTGACATTTGTATTTGTCGTAGGTATATCATTTCTTCCTTAAATATAAAGCATAATATTTTTGCATATATTGGGCCATGAACACCTTCCTAAATTCCATCCAAATTCTATGGTTGTATACTTCTTAATTTGCTTTAAATTGGCCCCACCACACTTGGGCCTTACCATACAACATCAAAGTTGCAAGCTTAATTCATTCCACTTCACTATAAGTTTTATTATATAATTGTTTTAAAATTTCCAAAAAAAGATGACCTCTTATGGGGTTGTGTTGCTTTTTCCATGAAAATTTGAAAACTTAGCTAACTTACAAACATTTTTATTGGAATTCTTCCTCCACTTAAGCTTTTGTTGCTCTATGGAGCCCTTTGGGTTAGGGCTTAATTCCAGGTCTTGTTCATGGGGTGACATTCAAGGTGGTTAACTCAACCTTGATCAACAAAAACCTTATGTAATTCTTTTCATATGATTGTAACCAAGACACTTTGGGTGGCATCATTAATACAAAACACAAAAGCCTCCAATCGAAGTGGTTAGTTTTTATTGCTCACATACAAAAGGTCTTCATTGCTTTGGTCACTTAACATAATAATTTTTCTTATGAAAATTTCAAGAAGTAGTAGGACAAGAAAGAAAAAAAACAAGGTGCATTATTTTATTTTTACAAGAGTATTTTTGTTAAACATGCTTTGATACCAACATTTTACATATCACCTTTGGTTCCCTTGGTATTACAACACCACAAATAGAAACTCCAAACTTGCCTTTAAAAAATTAAATTAGTGCATTAATTTTTTTCCCACATAAAAGGCCTTTTATTAACACAATCCACTTTGGTGGCTATTTATGCTCCATTCTAACAAACTAACTTGACACCATTTTGTAACTTTATTTCCACTAATTGCCCCTCAAACAAAATACATAGGTTGCAAAAGAAAAATGCTTACACTTTAATTAATAGACTTTATAATAACACTCATGATTATCCACCCAGCCATGAGCACAAGAAGGGGTTTTCTTCCTCTTTCTATAACTTTTTAATCTATTTTATCATCTTTAGTCCTCACCTAAAAACTTTTTTCCCTCCAATTTTTTTAAAAGTTTTTTCTCATGTTCTCCCACATGTATTTGCTAGGATCTCCTAAATTATTTACATTTGCACACTTGTGTTCACACCAACTCCTAATAGCAACACCAAATCATTGGTGGTCATTATTTCTTAGTTATGACACCAAGTTGCTAGTGGTCACCTATCCAAAAGTTGGTGGTTACTAAAATCGAACATATTTGAAGGCTTAGCAAATATATTTATATTTTTTGTTATGCCCTCAAGATTCACCCTCTTATTAGTGTTGTGTAACATATCATCATTGCTTTGACATCCATTTTTGGGGCTTCTACCAACTAAAAATGAATTTAAAACCACTTTGTGATGAAAGCTGAAACAACTTGGAAAAAAATGAATGGTGAATAAATATGAAAAGATGAAGTTGTAATACAATGCATTATTACTACCAATTTAATTTTTTTTGTACTCTTTTAAATCGTCATAGAATTAAACATCTTTGTTAATTTACATTTGAACATATTTTGCCACATTCAGGTTTGGATTTATTTCTTTGCAAGCTATTCATTGCAAAATTTTGCAAAATGAACATTTATGTGAATGCAAGTTTTGTCTAGAAGTGTTTTTTGAATTTTTTTTCCAAATATGATTTCAAAATTTCCCATAAACACTTTGTATGGAAAACTCAAGGACTCTTATTCCTACATTGTCCATGCCCCCTTTGTTATCAAAGAATTCTTCCCCCACTTGTCTTTTAACACCATGATTATTATATTTATAAATTTTGCATTCAAATTCCAATGTGTAATTTCAAAATTTATCCTTGAAAAAATTTCAACTTATCAAAATCTAGGGTTTCATTTTTATTATTCAAAACTTCATTTAAACCCACATGTACATCTTTTGGTATGTGGCCCTTGTTTTGTATGGTTTTTGACCAATTTTAGGTGGGGTTTTTGATTTGAAAGATTGTATTAATGGGTTTCTTTCAAATGTTTTAATGTGGGGGGTTGTTTATAATGCATTAGATCACATTCAATTTTGAATCAATTTATTGTCAAGCTAATTAGTTTTGTCAAAAACTTTGTTGGCTTTACATGTAAGGGAGAGCCACATAATGATGTAGCTTTCATTTATTCCAATGTTTTAAAGAACCTTCACAAGGTATTACTTGAATTGCAAGTTTGTTTTTTTGAAACTTCTGGGAACATTTTTAGTTTTAGGTTTCAACTTTCTCTTAATGTGCAAAACCATTTTGCAATTAGCCACTTGTTAGATCTTATCATCTTGACCAAAGAAACTAGTGTTATCATTAACCTCACTTGAATTTATCTTTCTTAAACAACATTTTCTCATGAAAGTGTGATTATAAACATCATATTTCAAATTAGGAAGTAGAGTTATTGTGATGATCCCCCATCCAAACATGCTTTCTCATCTTAGTAATGAAGGTTTTTGATTATTTGCACAAACAATTTGATGATTTGTAGAACAATTGTTTCAACATAAAAAATGGGCAGTTTATTTTTTCCTTGTCAAGTAGAATATTTGCCAAGCATCCTAAGTAGTGGACAAATTCTTATGATGTGTTATGACAAAAAACTTGGTTACACAATAACCATAATTAGGAACATGTACATTAAATAGAAAACCTATCTTAGAATTACCAACTAACTTTGAGCCAAAAGCTACCTAAATTCCTATTGTAACCTAAAATAAAGAGCTTGAGGTCTTTGAGGGGTCAAAATTTTTCGATTTCTCTCTCTTGAACCCATTGGTCTTCCTAGTTCTTCTCAATTGCTTAAGACCACATACACCCTCAAAACAACATTAAACTTCAAGAAGAACGCAAGTCCAAATCGCATTTGTGATACAAACCTTTGAGTATAAATAGATTGCATAAACCAGAAGATACTCATAACACCACCCCACAAATTGACAATGCTCATAAACTAGCACACTTCAACTCCCCACAAACTATTTCACAAGTTTGACAAAGAACCACATCCCCCTTTTTGGATCCACATTGTAGAATTTGATGAAATGTGACTATTTTTTAGAGTTCCCAATAATTAGGGTGCTCTCTTGTGATATGTAGCTCAACAACATTCACACACAAATAAACACGACACACTCAAGTTGAGAAGCTGACAAACTGTTCTTGAGACCCTTAAGATTTTCATCATCCCTTTTGTCATCAAACCCTAATCCACATCTTAGATTAAATTCTTGTCTATAAGAGTACATGGCGCAATGGATTATTTAGTACCTCCTCAACAACCAATCTAGACTTTTTTTATTCATCTCCCTACCAAAAACAAAAAAAGAAAAATCGTATTTATCTACCACCATCCTTCTTGCATTCCAAATCGAATTCGCAAAATTTGAAAAAAATTTCAATGTAGGTTCTTTTCCAAAATTTATCCACCTTCCTTCTTTATCTCATGTGCCACAGCCTTTTCAGGTCACCATAAGACTTCCTCCGTTTCAATCGACCTCCCATTGAAAACTTCGCCAACTCCACCTTGCTTGGCAGTTCCATCACCTCACGTTTAGCTAGTGTTTAACAACATCCATTCCAACTCATTCATCCCAAATAAAAGAAATCAACACAAAAACATAAAAGCCATAAACACCACCGCATCTCCATCACCTTTTTTTCGTGTCTCCATTGTTGTCGTGCGTCTACACCCCCAGCTAAAAGCAAGAGAAAGTGTTTCTCCTTATAACCCTAAAATTTCTCCCCGTTCACATCCAAACTCTAAAGTTAAAAATTTGTTAAAGTGTAACCTATTTGTGCTTTGATTTTTTGTCGATGAAAAAAGAAAAAAAAGAAAGAAAATCTGTTCAAATTAATGAAAATAATTGCATGTTCATTACCCTGGGTAATGGCAGCCCTCTCAGCCCTTACGTGTTCTTTGGTCCCCTGCTTGGGTGACTACCCTCGCTTGGGGACCTCAAAACATGGAAGACCTGAGAGGGCTGCCATTATCCTCTACAAAGATAGGTTTTCCTAAGGTCCAAAAAAAGAACAATCATCTCCATATTATCACCTTGGCCCCTCGTTCCTTTTGTGGGTTTCCATTTTTTTTTCCTAATGTATCTTCTTGTGTAGTTTGTTCAACACCTTGGTAAAAGGTGTTATCATCTTTTGCTTGGTACTTTATTAATTTAACCAAGTAAACAATGTAAAAAGTATGCTGCACAGAAAGTTACTAATTACCCCTTTTGTTGAGGTGTTTGCAACTAGACCGTGTAGCTCTTGAACTTTAGACTAAAGTGATGCATTCATTTTGTCACAAAGGTTTATACTTCGACAAGTGCCTAAATTTCCTTTTGATGAGTTTTGGTACATAATCTGCTACAATAACATCTAGTCTCAGGTTCCTTTCCCATACACTTATTTGACTTGTGCATGATAGTCATGGATGTGTTTTTCTTGAAAAAGGGCAAGTATTGGCTTTTTTGGATTCACTCAATATTAAAGTTGCATGGATCTTATTGGAACTATATAAGGTTTATCTCCTCAATATATAACTTTTTTTTGCATTTGCAAAGCTATGTAGGCTTCTCTATATTGGCCTTTAAAGAAAAAGGTATTTATATGTATTTAATGGGTAAAACCTAACTTTTACAACATATGAGATAAGGGCTTTTTATTTTCAATTTTGTGATACAGCCACACTGAAGATCATCCACAAGAGGAATTACCTAAATTTGGCTAAAGCTTATAGAGTAAAGTAGAAAATTTTAAAATTTTGCCAAATTTTGGCAACCTACAAAACCTATTGTCTAAATATGACAATTTCAGAAACTTTTTCTTCGAAATCTGGCAACCTTAGTAAAAATTTTCTACCAAGATCCTTTGTAGGAGTTGCACTGGATTTTGTTTTGGTCACCAAGTGGTGAAAAAATCCACCCAAAACAAAAGAGAAAAGTGTATGAAATGCCAAATATGCAAAAGTTGCATATGTAACATGTATTTCGATTGATACTTAACATTGGGAACTAAATTATGTAATGCTTTGGGTGTTTAACTATGTTAATTATGTAATCAATTATCAAATTTTAGAATGGCTCAAACAATCATCATTGATTACAAAATTTTCCTAATTTTTTCTAACAACAAGAACAAGTAGCTTGTTGGTTTGTTTGTGAATTGCTTTTTTTTGTTTAGTGCCTCACTTTTTCTAGCTCCAATTATTATACCAAGTTCATAATGGGGACAAATCTAGTATATAAAATGATGATTCACATTTGTGATGGTCTTTGCTATTTGTTTCAGCTGGATACATATGTTGGAGAATAGTATGCCGATTATAATTTAGGGTTGGATCAATGTGGTATCTTCAAGGTTTCATGTTAGAACATGGATGTTAAAAGTGAGTAGAACAATGCATCTGGCATGAATGTTACAGACCCTCGAGAAAATCTAGTGGTTAATTTTTCTTTCATTTGATCTCACGTTCATCTGATAATTTCTTCATACATTTGACTGAACGTAACCTAGAGATGGGTTTCCAAATAGGGCCACAGTTTTTGATCCAATTGCATTTAGGCATGTTTTGTCCAATATCACAATTTGTAGCCAAACTTTTGTGTAAATTCCAAGGTTGCACAAACTCAAATGTTGTTCTTTCACAACAAACTCCTACCTACCATGCAACCGTGTGCAACCTGAATTCTCCAAGAAGTGGAAACTTGCTTGTCAAACTAGGAGTTTCTAAGTCCCTTGTTATTGTTGGTACCCATTTTGTCATTCATCACTTTGAAACAACTTGTACTGCAATGGGGCTTCTCACATCATGGGACCCATCAGTCCATGTATATGACCCAAATACATATTCTCCTGTTACTTGTGATGCAGTGAAGGTGATGTTAAACGTTAGCTTTTCACCAGTTTTGGTAAACTTGAGCACATTGGGTGTGATCAAAACCTTGATACCTGACGGTGCTTGTATCACTGATTTGTACACACTGCTAGCGGGTCCAACATTTGTTACTGTTCTTGTCACTATCCTCTTGCCATTCAAGGCACTGATAGCAATTGATGGGTAGTTCAAGTCGGTAGTTGTGGGGGTTTGAGCTGGACACACAAACTGTGAACCTGTAATTATGCTTATATCTGAGGTGTTGTACCCAAGACTACAAAGGAAGAGTGAGTAATCATATGCCGTGGCTTCATACACTAAGCCTGGATCAGCAGCAGCGTTGGGATTGATTTGTCCTGCACCGTAGTCGAATGCTGTTCCTGTGATTGCAGATCCATTACGAATCACCTCTCCTGTGTTGTCGAGGTATGTTGCTGCAACAACAACAACCCATAAGAACAAACAACTGTTATTGCAGGCTATGGCTCAACACTGATTAAATATAACTCCAAAGGAAAAAAAGACTAGTGAAGATGGCATCTAGTTTGAACTTCCAAAGAACCATAATGTTCTCCAGTGTAAAAAAATCTGCCCTAATTTTCAGAGGATGTGCACTTCCACCATGGAAGATTTCTTCCATTTTGTAAGATCCTGGAAGATTGTTGCTGAGTTCTCGTGCTTGACAATCATCTTCTAAATACACTACAGAAATTAGGGCAGGTTTTCATGAATTGGGAGGCTGTGTGTCATCATCGTACTACTAACCTGTCGTTATGATTGCTGATTGTATAGCACTTGGACTCCAGTCGTGATGGGCAGCTCTTAAAAGCGTGGCAACACCAGTGGTGTGTGGACATGCCATGGATGTTCCTGATATTATGTTGTATTGCACAATACGCGTGTCAAATGGAAGGCCTGTTGGTGATGCGGCTCCACTCCAAGCGGCCAGTATGTTAACACCAGGTGCTGTTACATCTGGCTGCATCCACAAAACACACACATGTCCAATGACTCCTTTGTTTGTCCAACATCGCACACATGAGAAAAAACTCTGCAAATATATGTTTTCTGGGTCACAGCTCGTGTGCATCTATCTCCATAGCAATAGCTCCAAACTCTACCAAGCATGCTTCAAAACAAAGAGAAAAACAACAGCCCCTGAAACAGAAGAAAACAGAACCTGTATAAGAATCCACTAGAAGAATTTGTTATATCTTAATTAGAAGAGTTACCTTCAATATGTCTGGAGAAAGGCTGTTGGGACCTTGCGATGAGAAAGATGCGATTATTGGAGCTGGTTTGACACCAAGCACAGTGGTTGCTGGAGTGATCTGAGCCAGTGGTGAACTGTAGCCAGGCCACAATTAAGTCCAAATCAGAGATATTTCTAAAAACAAGGAAGATGTTGCTAGGATTTTAGTGGGACTTGGAATGAATTTGCACATGATGGTCGGGAGGGTTTAGGGTTCCAGCCAGAAAACTTTATGCAGGGAATTTCATAATGCAACATCTAGGAACATCATCTGTGTTCAGCAATTTTTTTGAAAGTAGTGGGAAATTTATTATCAAGTCTTTCTTACGATTTGCACACTACCATGGTGAGGATATTTACATGGTAGTTGCAATGTAGTCCAAGATAGCAGTACTGTCATCTGCATTCACCATAGTGGCTGGAATGAAGTGCGGGTCTGCTTCAAGGTCATTACCATCTGCAGGTGGATTCCCCAATATCATGCCAATACCACCAGCTTCTCCAACAACTGCGCCCTTCTCTACACGTGCAGTGATACCCCGCGTACATGCAACTATCTTTCCTTTCACTTTTGTTGGGTCAAGAGTGCCATTGAAGCACAGGTAGCTGCCATTATATTCCACATTGGCAAATTTACATCAGATCCATTCTATCACAAACAACACCCAAAAAACGACATCAACTTCACACTGCAGCATAGGCAATATAAACAAGAAATTAATCTGAGTATTGAGAAGTGCAAATGTGGAACTTTTCTGGGATCATTATTCCAAGTTTTCACAGTTTACCATAAGAATTAAGCAAGCTCTTGAAGGAAATTGATTCCAGTCTAGCCTTGAATGGGTTGCATTGTAGATTGACATTACTATGTGAAATGCAAAGTAAAATGGGTCTCCTTGTTTCATTGATTGAGGGCTGCAATCTCATTCGTCAAGATAGTGCACTAAAGGGGTTGTTGAGAGGCTTTGTGCATACCTATTGTTTCCAGCAATTCCCGGAAGTCCAACATCTCCAGCATAGACTAAAGGATAGAGTATTTGATCCAATTTCTCGTTTGTCACACTAAACCCCTGCTTGCACAATGCTCAAATATCAGCAATTATGATGCTTATCAATAGATCAGTGGGTTACTAGACAAGATCGGTATCCAAAAGCATTCCAAAAATCTAGTGTGGGGTTGTTGCAATCACCAGATATGATTCATTGTTTCCAAGAATTGAATATGAAGAGAAGTTCCGGTCAATAGTGCTTGCAGCAACAGTGATAATCCAAGGGGCTACATTGGTTACAGATGCTGGAGTAGGCCCATCATTTCCAGCTGAGCACACGGTGACGATACCCTTCTGGGAAGCAGAGAAGGCCCCAATGGCAATTGAATCCTCATATAATGGGACAAGAGGAGGACTTGACCCGAGTGATAATGTGAAGATGTCCACACCGTCTGCAATTCCTTCGTCCATTGCTGCAAGGATGTCGGTATCAAAACAGCCACCCACCCAACACACTTTGTATGCTGCAATCCTTGCATGTGGGGCACCTCCCTTGGCAGTTCCATTAGCTTGTCCAAACTCATTTGCACCTGCCATGCAAAGATTTTTCTTTTTTTTTGACATGGATCAAAACCATTGTTGAAGGCAATCTCAATGACCTTGCATCAACATTGAACTATATCACCACCACCACCACCACTGAGAACAAATTGACATTTGTTTTGTGAATGCCAACTTATTTCATGAACAAGGAATTTGCCATTTTCAGACAGGCATGGAACAAAAGGAAGTACCTGGAACAAAACTTCCACCAGCTGTTGATGATGTGTGGGTACCATGACCATCCGTGTCTCGAGCTGACAAGACATCACCTAATGCTGTGACATTGCCAATCCCACCTACTGATGCTGCATATCCCGCTACAAAGAACTTTCCACCGATGAGCTTTCTGCACAGCAAATCATCAGTCTACGTCAAGAAGTTGATAAGCAAAATGGGGAGCTTTGGCATCATCATCAGCATGCATAGAAGAGCTCTGCACCTTGGAGACAGAGGTCATTACCAAGATTTGTTGAGAAATGAAGCAAGACACTAGCTCAGTCCTTCATGTGTGGTACTAATGAACTAAGATATAAGTCTTGATTTATACAAAAAATTTGCAACCATGAGTTGAGCTCACAAATTTTTCGTGAAGCTGCAAACCAAATTATGGAGCTTCTTCTACCTGTTGCCTGATGTCATGCAGGGCCGCCATTGAAGACTGAATATCATTCACAAACTCTAATCGCAGCAGGAGCAGATTCCTAATATCATGGGTCTGACTTACTTGTTGCAGTTTTCAGGGCCAAATTCTTCACCCTTTTGGCATGTGCCTTTCCATTTTGCTGGAATTGGACCCAGACCTTCATCACTGTAGCTCTGCGATTCAGGCCAAACTCCTGCAATTTTTTGCCATAGAATATTATCTTCAAATCCATAAGCACCATGAGTCCAGTGCCACCAACAATTCATGCATGATGTCCAGGTAAATTTGTCATGCATGATGTGGCATGAACAAACTTGTTAGGAATTATTATTATGAAGCAGCAGCAGGAATCATGATGCAGGTAAATTCTGGAGGAGAGTTGTATCTGAAGCTGGGACAGAGTCGGTTGAAGAATCATGTCGAAGAATGCACCTACCTGTATCTAAGCTTCCAATGATCACATCTGCTCCATACTTGGATGCTTTCCACAATGAATTCTTGGGGATGCTGCCATCTCCAGTCTCCAAACCAAGATACTCCCACGAATGTGTGGTATGTGGTGTGCTCACTCTGCTCTCATAGATTGCTACAACTTCTGGCATTTCTACAGGTGCACAGAGTACACAAACAAATTATCCCCAACTCCATTGTGTTGTATAGAATCCTGAAAACTAGCTTGCACATTGGGGACACTCATTGCAATGAAGAAGAAGAAGAAGAAGAAGTCCCCAGGAGGAGGAGGAGGAGGAGCACAGATGCAGGAGGAGGAAGTTCATCTCCTGAGAGCTTACCAGATAGAACTGAGAATTCTTCAAGAGAAAGATGAGCTGAGAATCCATTGAATACATGTTTGTAGCTGTATAGCAATGCACTCTCGGCAGCCACTACACTGCAGGCAGCAACCACAAAACCCTCCTGGAATCAGTCTTCAGATTACTACTTGAGCTAATTTACTTGCAAGAGGTCAGTCGGTTTGTCAACAAGCTGAGAGAGAGAGAGAGAGAAAGCTGGAAAAAGATCAACTTCACACCTATATCTGCAGATCGTCTGCAATTTGATCAATAATCATAACTGAATTACCATCTACCCAAATCTTTTGCTTTCAAGTTCTCAAATCTTTTGCACAATGAGAGAGAGAGAGAGGGAGAGAGAGAGAAAGAAGTTGCTTCCGGACTTGGAGTACTACTCTAGATTTGTCTCTCCTGCAGCTGATCGGACCTGAAGATCCTTTGACAAGATGATCTGTGGCAAACACACGAGGAATGTTGAGAGTTGAGGACTAGTAGCACTAGTTTGCAGTACAGCTACCTGCCAAGAGCGGAGACTAAGATGGTTTGGTGCTTGGCTCTGAGGCTGTCGGGATGCGTAACCGGATCCGAAGCTCCCAGATACGCAACATAACTCTGCAAACGTTGGTTCCACATCGTGAGCGTCTCTCAGTACTAGTGCTTTCACTCTTGGATTCGATCTACACCAACAAGAATCTGACATTGTTAGTTCCCACATGATGAGATCTGAGATCTTGTTCCGAAGGCAGGCAGCTAGCTAGCTAGCCAGCGGTATCTTGAGGATTCCGGATCATTAGAGGACGAAGAATCCAGATGGAGGAAGGAATCGCCATATGATTCCTCGATCTGGATTCTTCCTCCTCGCTGCGTCTTCCACCCGCTTGATCGAAGGTGCTTGATCGAAGGTGATCGTCACGAAGAAGTCTATTACCTTCTTCTCAAGACTAGTAGTTGCTGCAGTGACGGAAGCAAGCAAACAAGATGCCAGCAGCTGCAATACAACAACAAATGCAGTTGCGCTGTGGATCATCCGCGGCGCAGCTGCCGCTGATGCGACACTCGTACTTTCCCAGCTTCTTTCCCGCCGCACAAGTCGTGACACTGCCCGGCCCACCATCCCTAGATCTGCTGCACAGTTTGACCACCACCTCGTAGCGGCTCTCGTGATCACTAGCAGCTACACCTCTAGATCAGGACTAGCCGTCTGCTTCTTAGGCACCTCTGTTGTAGACTTGCCGCACAATCTCCGTATCCTTCCTTCTCACTTCCAGTTCGCTCGCTCCCTCCCTCGCCAGCTTCAGATTCTACAAGGCTCACGGGGGCTGGGGAGATTTGTCACAGCTGGGCGTGCCAGCGATCACCAATCCTAGCTACTGTGATTCAAACGCACGCCCGCCATTTCAAAGCACATGATCTTCAATCACAACAGCAGCAGCAGCAGCAGCTCATCAACAGGCCCACGACTCGCAACTAGGATTTCTTCCAGCTGCAAGGTCGAGCTTTTGCTGCAAGCCTATGATCCTGCTGCAATCCAGGAGGCCGTGAGTTTGCACCATGAGTGAACTCTGAAGCTGCTTGGATAAGGTCTGCGGCAGTCTAGCTCAATCGTCACAGACGCGCGTGATGCTGCTTCGAGGCGCCCGCTCGGCCTGCTGACTTTGTTTTCCCCTGGATTTCATCAATCTTGTACAACAACTTGGAAAGCCAGAGCCGCCTGCAACAAAGTCGCCTCGTCATTGAGATTCAAAAGAAAAGACGACCATCGCATCTGCAGCAGCAGCTCAGGATCGTCGACAAAGCTAGCGACTTCTTTTTGGACATTGATCACAATGATCATGTACCGTGAATAGTGCAACACGTTGCTGCAACAAAAGACATTCTGCAAGCTTCTAGCTTTTCACACTTTGCACCCACTTGCAGACCAAAAAGCACAAGCTCAAGGTCTTCTTCCAGCTCCCCGGGATCAAAAAATGCAGCTCCACTAGAGAATCATCATCATCACCATCACCACAACTGCCCGGGCTGAGCACTTTCTTTCCTTTTCCAGATCTTCACCAGTAACACAAGTTCAATTGAGCTAATTGAAGACGATGATGCCGATCAAGCTTCGGGAAATCTTCGACTGCAATGAGACTTTATGAAGTCCTTTAAATCCTTGCAGGTGATCAGCACGAATCTCATATGTTTTGCTTTTCTGTTATTGAGCTGAGTCCATCACTCATCACACAGGAGTACTAACTAGCTGCAGCAGCAATCTTCCAGCTCCTTTCTTTTCAGCAACAACAAAAGTAGTTACTGTATCATAACTCAGGCCTCGATTCTTTCTTCCCGAAAAAGCCTTCTTCCAGTTGCTTTACGAACCCACCAGCCAGCAGGCTACTACTGTAGCAGCAGCTAGCTTTCGGTGCAACTGGCCAGGATCCAGCAGCTTTGTTTTTTAGTGTTTTGCTAATTGCCAATCTACATTAGGTGGTGCTCATGTCAGACTTTGCAATAAATTACAGCTTCTCGACAGGACCTGATCATGAAGCTTTAAGGAAGCAATGAACTTAAGCAAGCTGCAATATTATTCACAATCCTCCACCACCATCATCTGCAGCTAATGATGAATCTACAACCACCATGTGCAGGGATCCAAATTTCCCAGCAGCTTAGACTGCACCCATGAGCTCCTCAGGACTCCTGAGTCCTAATCCCTCCTCTAATCCATCACTAATTTTACTTCTTCCAAGTTCCACCACATCTGCTAGTTATCTACAAGGTCCACCAAGTGCAGGATGGAACCCAATCCAGGTTCAACACCAGCTTCTCCTCCTCCTCAATCCAGGACCTCTCCTAAACTTGCAAGAAAAGAGCAAGGATTATGTCCCCTTACTTTTGGATCAGCTAAAGTTTGTCTAGGATTGGTCTAGGATCCAGTTCTTCCTCTGGATCATCATCATCATCATCATCATCTATGCCACATTAACAGCCCACAGTAGCTAAATTCCTGATCACAGACTAAGCAGAAACTATGGAAGACTTGCAACAAGAAGAAAAAGAAGAAGGAATGAACTTGGACTTTGTTCCTCCATTTCCCCATCTTCTACTTCTCCTTCTTCTTCTTCTTCTTCTTCCTTCCTTCCTTCCTTCTTGCTTCCTTGCTTTGTTGTTGTTGTGCATTCTTCTAATGTTACAAAAAAATTTGGCAGGTTAATTACATAGACTTTGCTTCTTGATTGCTTTGTTGTTGAGCTAAGTCCTTGTAATTAACTATTTTGGGAGGGTTACTTACATTCATCTTGCTTCTTGTTGTTGTGTAGATTCCAGATAGAATCTAAGTTTGGCAGGTTTACATGTATCAAATTTTCTCAGAAGATTACTTGTATTTTCTTGTAATTAAGCTTGGCAAGTTTTAGGGCAGCTCCACCCATACCTGCTATTTGGGTTTCAATCTATATACCTCTCACATTCAAGATGACCTCCTTACAATTTCCTTAGACTCAACAATAAATGGGAAAATTGGGATTGTAAAAGGTGAGAAATTACTAATAGCAAATCATTTGGACCAATCATTCTATAGAATCAATCGAGAATAAATGTTACATTGGGCAATGCCAATTTTTTAAACATAACATCATACATACAAATATCAACTCAGAGACATTTTAGTGCCCCAAATGGTCATAAACTTCACCATTTCTCATCCAAAACATGATAAAGTCATCCATAAAACAATCTTCATTTTGGCCTCACTTTACCTACTCATTTTTTCCTTTTGAATTATTCATAAAGTTGACCAAAGTAAGGATTACTTGTCAAAACTAACAATGAACAACCTCAAATGGTCATCATAGTTTCTATTTCAACTACATTACAAGTTTACTTAAGTTACCATAACATAGATTAAGGGGCTACGTAGGGTAGAGGGTTAAGTAGGTTAGGACGGACCTTGGGACTATCTATGATCTTCCTATGGAACTATTAAGGGGACTATTTATGTTAGGTGCTACCTAGGAGATATTTAAGATAAGGGTTATCAAAAGTTTACATAAAGGAATTACATAAGGACTACATAAGAATACTTAGGATTCTGCTCCTGGATTTTACTGACTTTGCTGATAACTTTGTGCAATGTGCCAATGGGGATACTTTACAATGATCAACTTCGCTTCTTCGTATGGTGCTTTCTTCAATGTGATCAAGTTTGGTGGGTTTATACATCTAAAATTTAAATTGCTTGTTCTTGTTGAATTGCAGTTTCTTTGTGAACTAAAGTTGGGCCCAGGTTTACATCAATTAAATGTGATGTGAACCCATAGTTTAGCTTTACTTGGACAAAAAAAAAGAAAGAGGGTTGATCAAAGAAGAGGAAGAGAAAAAATGTCAGAAAACAAAATTGTGACCTTGTTTCCTGACATGGTCCTGACTTAATTATCAGAAAGCACAAGTTCAACAACAAGCAAAGCAACTGAAGGATGACTTCTGGTTTGGCTATAACTGAGATCAGTCAGATCACATAATTTGGAAGGTCTCATTTCTGACATTTTTCTCTTCCTCTTCTTTAAAACCCTCTCTTTTTTTGTCCAAGTAAAGCTAAATTATGTGAACTGACTGATCTAAGTTATAGCCAAACCAGAAGTCATTCTTCAGTTGCTTTGCTTGTTGTTGAACTTGTGCTTTCTAATAATTGAGTTTTTTTTTTGGCAAGTTTACATCAACTTTATGAATTAAATTATCTACTCAGCATTTGGTTGGATGTGTGTGAAGCGAGCGGCTCATAGCATAATGACTTTGTTCTTTGCATCAGGTTCAAACTAAAAACTTCCTCTAGGGGGTCTAGACTCTAGACCAATTCTTGATGGAACATGCTCATGCATCATGTGCACACGTAGTACTCCAGATGTCACTTACACATGGAGCCAAGTTTGCACCAAAATTTTATGTGCAAATCCTAAACTAATGTGAGAGCCAACAAACATTTGGCAGGTTTTCGCAACAACTTTGCTTAAGCACTGCAAAATAATAGCTACCTATTTGGGATGGATGACCTCTGGACATACCATAATGGTTACAGAAATGCATAGAGACAAGCTTCAAATACTAGGCAAATTCAGAACAGTCTTCTTGTTTTTATATGAAAGTTTGTCCAAAGTTGACACTAATTCCAAAATTTGGCAAAAGTTCCCTTTACTTTCATACGAGAGTCGCTAAATTTTGCCCAACAAAATGGTTTTTTAAAATTTTATTATTTTATTAAGGAGAGTATCACCGTAGTTCTGTCAACTCAACTGGCTACTGTTTTAAGGGTCATGTACAAAAGTGTGGTCAATCAAGAGGAAATCTGTCTGGGATGCTTGCCACTGTGGCTGCATTACAACTTTTCTAAAGAAAGGACTGATTCAGAAACTAGCAAGTTCATCACCCAAAAGTCAATCCCTACCAGTGTTGTGGGATGCAGGGGTGAGCTCCTGACATAATCTCAGAGTGTTGCATACCTGCATAGACACAACCTCCAAATGCATTGTATCCTGCAGAAGGGAGATAGATGGCTGACCTCCAAACATACAAACAAATTATATTATCTCCCATAACACTCAGACAAGTTTCCTAAGTATATTTGGAGGGCACCTTATATCCATGAATATTGCTCTTGAATTAGAGAAGGGAAATATCATGTCTACTACTCCTTAAGAGTGCCTGGGATCTTACATCTATAAGAGAGATCTTACATCTGCTTGTAGGTGTAAGATCCTGCTCACTCTAAAGGAATAGATGTAAGAACCCTTCCCTTATACACCTTCTGATGCAGGTATGTTTGAGTTCATAATAACTTTCATCTTGTGCTTTACAATGGGTAAAGCTTACATGTGAGGTGACATTCCTAATTAAAATGCGGGGCTGGACTCAGCCACCACCTCATCCTAAGCAGCTTCAATTTAGCAATCCCCACACCTTCGGTCCTTTACCCTACTATATGGGCCTTTATTATTTTCTTAAGTTACTATTTTTGGAGGTGATCTCTATATGCATTTTTTAAGACCAAACTTCTCAACCACTACCCAAAAGAAACAGCATTAAATCATTCCTTATTTTCTAAAACCTTTGCCATTGGATATAAACCTTCTTTCAAAATCTGGAAGGAAGGACGAGGAAGGAAGAGGGTACATACAGTAGGACCCTTCCTTGAAGCTTCAAGAGAAGCTGTTCACCAGCCCATTGTAGAAGATGTACTTGAATGGGAGATGATGAGAATTATCACAGCTATGGCATATAAACCATTGATGATAACCAACTAAAGGTGCGTTCACACTCGGTGTTAGGGACCCTCGTGTTGAGTCCCTTAACACCATACTAGTCATTCAAGCCTTAAACTTACTTATCGTGAAGATTTTATATTAAACTAACATTCATTCAATGATTAGTTGTCGCCCATTTAGCATCTGGTGTCACCTAGGATGCCACCTAGATTTTCATTTAACATTGATTTAACACCAGGTGTGAATGCACCATAAGTGGGTCCAGTCTCTGCAGCCCACCATGTCAGGGGCAATAGCCACATGGTGGAAAGGCGGTTATTTTACAAGTGCCAATTTCTCTCTCTACCTCTAATCCATTCACACCAAGAGGTCATTTCCCATGCTTGCTCAGAGGCCCCATGAGAATCTAATAGCATTAGAGAAATGCTTAGTAATGCATTGTATTTGTATCATGACTTATCATATTCAAATTTAGTGTCAAATGCTTTCTTCTCCTCTCACACTAAATAATAATAAATATGAAACAATATATGATAAAAGAATATATAAATTTTGTATGTGAGCCAATCATTGTGACCAGCTAAATCAAATGCCACTCAATCAGAAACAATCATTTTCTTTTCCAAGGTCTTTTTTGACATACACTTTATCGTACATGAATTTACAAGAGATCGACTTCATATCCTTACAACATTAGAGTTATCAGTAAAGTCACCCTATCTTCACCCTGTCTTTGGGCCTGCTTTCACCCCTATCCCCTCTTCGAGTGGTATCCGCAAAGTGAGAAAATTTTATTAAATCGCAGTATAAAATGCTGAAGGTTCGAGATTTAAATATAGTAGTTGTACAGGTAGGGACAGTGAAAATATATATAGCAGCCAGTGGAGGCGCTCAGGAAAAAGGAAAGACAGGATAAAAGCTCAGTTTACCACCAAAATTGCTGGAAAAACTAGTCTGGTTCCCAGTTATTACGTTTTGTAAAATTTTCATTCCCAGTTACGTGTTTGATTCATAATGCTGAAACTGACAGTTCTCACCCCCCTAATCCCGGGACTTTATACGGATAACTTATTGACTTCATCCAAAATTTATGATACTTGCTATTTTATTGCAACCATTAGAGTTCATCTTAGAGCCCAAGCATAAAATTGGCAAGCTTTTTGCATCCATCTAGCCACCCAAACAGAGAAGAACCTGGAAACCAAGAATCTCAATGATGGATGAAAAACTTTTTGGTTTGCAAAGTGTGACAGAGTTAGGCAGGCTCTTGTTCCAAGGTGGGGTTGGTTGGTGACATTCTGATTGATTTGTGAATTCTTTCTGGAGTGAAAGTGTTTTTTGACCTTTTGTTTTTCATCTGTGAAAAAGCTTTTGAAAGACTTAGATCGGTCGTGAATTCTGCCATGATCATCGTATGTAACAAATTGTTATGACAAGTTTTACAAAGAACAGCCAGTTCCAGTTTGAAATTATTTCAGAATCAGAGAATCATCAGCTCCAGTTCTTCCAAAACAATCAGAATCTTGGAGAACTGCCAGTCTCCTCTATTTCAACAACCTTTGAACAGCGGTGGTTTCCTTGAAAGAACCTACAATGAGCTGGTGGTTTTATGGCAGGTTATTTAATTTGAGAAACATGGTTATATGCCAAAATCAAAGTCTTTGATTCTATGAGAAATGTGATTATGAATCTTACAAACCACCCTGATAACCATCGAGGTCTTCTGCTATTTCTAATACCCGTCCAACACTGGTTTCCACCTGACTCTGCAACAGTGTGAATAGCTGTTGTTTCTCTCGGAGTTTCAAATAAGTCTGCAATAGTGTGAACAACTGGAGTTTCTCAGGGAGTTTCAATCAAAATAATTATAAACCCCAGGTCTTGGGTGGTGGCCTACAGTCCTCCACTATCCTTGAGGCGCTTCATGTTGCAGTCTTTTGGTAGTTGGGCGGCAGTCCTGTGGGGAGATCATGTGTGTCGTGACCGTCCATCCAAGGACCAATACACCACCTACATGTGTTGTAAATGACAATTTGTCAATTTTTTTTGGAAACATGTGTGACTGACCTGTTAAGTCCCAACAGACTGCATTTTGATTGTTACTTTTGCATTCACAGTTCCACCTTCCAACTTGGCTTAGCCTCTTCATTGGCCCGCATCATCCTCTTGTTGCTTCTGAAAAACTTTTGTTTGGTTGACTAAACTTGAAAGTCCAAAAGCAACTGATGGATTCTAGCAATGCATAGAATCCTCAAATTGTTTTGCCAGTCCAAAAGCAACTCATGGATTCTAACAACCCCATCAAATTCTCAAACTTTCTAGGAGTATACACCAACCCATTGACATTAACATGTAGGCACAACTCTGACCTTCTTACACATTTGCACCGTTTTGTACCTTACTGTTTTCAGAGCAATGAGATTGTGGCCAAAGGACGGTTCATCTTGTCAGCTCAATGATATGCAAGCCTCCATATTCACACATATAAGAATCACATTGAAAGTCATGGCCAACACCTCTTATAGCGTTGAAGGTAAATATTAGCCTCTTACTAGATGAATTGCTTGATGACTAATGACAATCGAAGTTAACCCACCTCCCAATATTCACATTATGACAATCGTGTAGAAAGGCACGGCATTGCATGTTAGAGCAAACGGAAGCTATTAGCTTCTTATTTGACAAATTGTTGGATGAATAATGATAAGTGTAATTAGAGTCACCCCATTTCGAACACACCTCCAATTCTATTATTGATGCAAAGTTTGTTCACCAATTGTGACTTAACTTCTCTCATGTTGTGGATTTTGATTCTTCACTTCTATGGATTTTGGATATTTCAAACCTACCTTGTTTGGAAAGGGATATTGTGAAAAGAAAACATGATGTGACAAATGGTTGTATACCAAGTAAGCATTGTTGACTCCTTAGGCATCATTAAGGTTCCCACTTCTTTTGTCAAATTTCTAACGATCATAACAAGCTAGGGGCTATGATTGGCTACTTCATCCTCAATTGAGGATGATCAGTTTACCCCTTGATTTCATTTTGATTGTGTTGGATATTATAAACAAGGTGACATGAAATCCCATTGAGAAGCTTGAAACAATGTTGGGAAGCTCTCAACAAGGAGCTAGAAAGAAAGAAAGAACACAATTGTTAAAAAGCTTTTCCACTTTGTAGAGACTATTTTATAAGTAAGGGTGGTGAGTAATAAGAATTGTAAGAAAATGGGCTCACATGCCAAAAATGATTAAGTTTCCTAAAACTTATGAGTGTCCAAAATAGCAAAATAAAAAAATGTTTTACTTTCAAAATGGTGCAAAAAGTAAATCCAATTTGCCTCCACCAAAGTTGAGGCCACTCACAAGGGCCAATCCCATCAATTATCAAACTACAACTTTTCAGAAATTTCTATTTTAATGTAGTCCCCATGACAACTTGTAAACATTGTATATTATCAATTATGTTGGTGTCCCTAATGAGATTTCGGTGATTTTTTGAATCCATTTTTCTTTCTAAATGCGTTAAATGACCTCTTATTTATCTTGGGTGATCAAAAATTATTTATGAGAAGCACATTATGATCCCATTGGAGTGATTCGAAAGATCTTACCCCAAAATCATCCCAAAACTCTCACCCCTTATTTTAATTGCAAAGACCTATAAAACATATGATAATCTGTTTTGTGAATTTATTTATTGTCAAATCAAGGAATTACCACCAATAACTAGCTTTAGGATGTGTCATAAAGCCATTGAAAACATCATTTAAAAATTAAAAATTAGGATTTTTCAATAAAGTGATCATCAAATGAATACAAATTTCAAGCATTGAAATGAAACTTTAGTTTTAGATTCTCATTACAAAAGTTTTAACTTCTTGTTGTTAATTAAATTGTTAACCTTAAAAATAAATACATTTTTAAGGTTGAGGACAAAAACATTACCAAAGAACATGAATAGATTTGGCACTAATTATAATATTCTTGAAATTGATGATTTTTGGAGAAATTTATTACCCAAAGTGTCAAAATTTTGAAATTTCAAACTCTTATTGTCAAAAGTTGTGGAAACCTAAAAATGAAATCATTGCAATACCTTTGAATATTGTTAGGTTAGGATTTTATTTTTTTCCATTGACACATGTTAAATGCCATGTCAAAAACATTAGGTGCATTCTCCTCTTGTTTGCTTCAACATCAAATTCATTTTATTATTATATATGAATTTTTTTCATGCAATTTGCAATTTGTTGATTTATAGGTGAAAGCACAATAAGGGTGAACCATTTTTCACCCAAAAAAATGATGTATAACAAGTATTATGGTACATAATAAGCTAAAATCTTGATGATATCTTTTGTTTATCCTAAATATAAATGAATTTTTTTTAAAAATTTGATGATAACATTTTGGAACTCAAATTCACTTTGAGTCAAAAGTAATTTTGATCCAACAATTATTGGATAAAATCAATGTATATAAAATATATAACTTTTTTGATGGCCATAAGGCCTCATCTTTGTGATTCATGAAACATTACCAAACAAATGAAAAATGAAAAAATAATGCAATGTTCATCTATAAAATCTCCTCATCTTTTATACAATGGATTTTTTTAAAAAGAGATTATTATGCATTTATTGTTAAACAAATACAGAAAAACACATTTTGGGAATGGAATTTCATCCTAAAACTTTATATTTATTAATGATCCTAAGTTTAATTAATGTATATCAATATCATACACCATAAAAAAAATTCACACAAGAATACCACACACAACCCTAATTTTGAAATGTACATGCATTTTTATCACAAATATATTCCATATGTTCAAGTTTTTCAACATTCGTTGGAGTTTTTAAATGATTTTTTAGCTTGAAAATAATTAAATATGCTTTTAAAAAACCCAAAAATCCAAGATGTGATGTCTATATGTTATCAAAGAATTAATTACGGAAACATTATATTTGTGACTACAGTTTTGGGGGGCTTTACTATGATTTCACTCTTTTGAACATTCATGCTACATGTCCTTGTGGATGTGGGCATTTTGTGCCAATCATTTGATTCTCCAAAATTGTGACAATGGCTTTTGCTTGGAACTACAAATGATCTTACCAAAGTTCCATGGATGTATACATTAATTGATGTACTTACATGTTCAATTTTGTGCAACATATGGACATTTTGAAAAAATACCTCAAGAGCTACCATTTTTTAGTACAAGTGTTTCATTAGTGTTCTTTCCAAACTTTGATTCTTGACATTGCTCTTTGTGCAAAGCTTTCCCACCAATTTGTTATATGTGGGCCAATCCTCTTATCCATTGATTGATTGTATGAAGTTATTGTAGCTAGTGGGAAGGGCATTCATCATGATGTGCATTGTAGTCTTACCCTTTTTAACCATGTTCAAAAGTGTAATCAACTTTTTAATGTTGCACAAAAATTCAACAATCAAAGTCCCTTCCTCCATGTGTAAAGTATGGAGTTTGTTCAACAAGAACAATGTTCTAGTAGTGTTCTTGGTTTTAAAGAGATTTTTCAAATTGTCTAGCAACTACTCAAGTCATTTTTATGAACAAAATATACAATATAATATCTTCATTGACATATATAAATAATATTGCAAGTGCATGCTAATCACAAATTTGACCATACAATGCCATGACAACATTATGTCAATAATTTATCAACATTTAATTAGCATTTAACCTTGAACACATTGTTAAAATGTTGTAAAGGCATATATACATGGAGGGGGCAAGTTTGTGATCTAGTCCTTTTGATCATGCAAGGTGGTACTACTTTGCATTTGAAGTACAACACAACAATTGAAGCCCAATGCCCATGTAGTGGTAAATGGGCATACATTGTTCCAAAGTTTCTCTTTCCTAAACAATACTTTCATCTTGACCCTCCATAAGCATAATTAGAAGACCCTTCAAGCTTAGGCCCATTTTACACAAGGAGTCAAGGCCAAGGTTGAACTCAAATCAAACAATCCTATAGGTGCAACCATTGAAATTAGTCCCAAGGGTTTTGCACTAGGAGTCAAAGGCATCAAATTAAATATAATATTCGAATATATGATTGTTTGGCCCAATGATGGTCCCAAGGGCAAAAAACAAATATGCCTACTAACTCAAGGAACCAATTTCAACCCTTTGAACCATTGGTGTAACAATATGATATTATTTAGATTCCCATAAATCTACATTGTACAATCAAATGAAACTTTGTAACCTTTATTTAGTCTCTCTCCATCTTTGTCCCATTTTTATTTTGTTTTTATCTATTTTTTTGTTTTATTACAACAAGAGAGAAAACACAAAAGCATGCAAAACATTGAAAATTCGGTTCCAAGTTCTTGGCCTCAAAAATTTCACATAGGAATCTTTCACAAAAAAAAAAATTGATTATTTTACTAATAACTTCAGGCCAACAAACAAGCCAAAAAGTGTTCAAAATTTTCCCTTATTAGCTTCAAAATTTCTTGGCCTTGACTCCTAGTCTAAAATGAACCTTGTTTGCTTGAATTGTGATGAAAATTGGTTCTCCCACCATTAGGAAGATTGCACAAAATCACAAGTAAAAAACTTGTGAAAGTTACTTTCATTTATATCTAAATGACATGAGTTCAAAATAAGGCATTTTTTTTATTGCTTTGGAGGTAAATTTAGTAAATTTTTATAAAATAAATTTAGGGGCACACAAATTGTTAAATTTAAAATGTGAAAATTATTTATAAATAAGTTATAAACATATAATTATATCTTTAAATCATACAAATACATACATGTTCAATACATAGGCCTACTTATCCATAGTGTTCATGTGTGAACATCCTTCCTCCTTTCCAAATTTCATTATCTAGTTTGTGTAGTCCCAACCAAAGGTTGTCATGAAATGTAAATATGAAGAAATGCACCTCTCAATTCACATATTTCAATTCAAGGAAATGCTTAGGGGGATTTAGGGTACCAATGTATTGTATTTATTGTTGATGTTAAATGAAATTTATTCTTTTGGGACAGTAGGATGTTTTTTGGGTTGACTTTTTAAAGATGAAAAATGATCTTGAAATTTCTTCTTCTAGTTAAAACTTGATAGTTGATATAGAAATGGAAAAATGTAGGGACTCCCCTATATGTTAAATTTGCAACAAACTTTACATTTACAAGGTTTTATTATGAAAAAAAAACATTATGAACACATTTATGAATTTCATACATTTGATTTTTGTAAATATTTAAGAATAAAACAAAGTCTCAATTTTATTTTTTCCTCATTTGAACATAAGGGGTACCTTACAAATATTAATAGTGAACTCCTTAAAATAAAAAATAACCATAATAGCCAAATATGCATCACTCAAAACATAACAAAGAAAGTCAATTCAACACAATCTACCTGCATACAATAAACACAAAAAATGGGTTATTCAAAACATAAAAATTCACTTGCACACAATTTTTTTACATAACAAACACAAAAGTCAACATGGATTGGAATCAAACACAGACATGAAGTCTTCTTGCTCTAATACCATGTAGATTCTATTAAAGAGAAAAAATCAACATAATTGCATTACAAATTAGAGACTTATTATTATTTTATATACAAAATATTAAGAGTAGTCAATTTTTATTATAAATTTCATGATGTTGCTCAAAGGGTGATAGTCTATAAGTACAAAGTCTTAAGCACCCTTTCATATTGTAAGCAACTATGGTGATTTTTGGTGTTTAGTTTACAACCATGTCACCATTTTGAACTATGAGTTTTAGATTTTTAAATTAACTATTTTAATGACCAATAATGGTAGGATGGTGGCTCGTGGTATTCAATGGCTTGTCATTTCAAATTAATGTTTATAATATCATCTAAGAAAAGCCATATGTGGGTACCAAGTCCAACAATATAAAGGATTTTTTTGGGATGTTATGAGTAATAAAATATTAAAAGAATATTGCACTAAAATGAGATTATTATAAGGATAATTTAAAGATATTTTCATAATCAATTTTAAGTACCTTATTTATATTTAATAAAATTATATATTTGAAAAATATTGAACATTATAATTGTTTGCATGTTATTTGGGGAAAAAATGGAAGTAACAAGCATAAGAAAACTAGAAAACAAAATGAAAACCTTATAACTCAAAGAAGAAAGTCAAGGGCATACCAATGAATTTTCATGGAATTCAATTCAAATGGTGTTGTGAATATATTTGTGTGAGGAAATACTTGTCTATGGGGTATTGGACATTATGTCAAGGAAAATGAAAACTTTGAAAGGATTTCATTTAATTGGGGTCAACTTGTATTATGTAATAAGATGATAATAAATTAATTTTTAAAAATATCTTATTGGTTGATTTACATACAACAAAAAATCCCTAGGATGTAAGGAATGCAATGAAATGTCATGTTTTTTGTTCAACTAGCAAAATACCTTAATGTTTATGTTCATTGAAGGTCACCACCAGATTTCATTTTATTTGTACTATATATACAATTATCTATATATATTTTTTATTGGAGTTATGCACGCAATGGTTGTATTAATATACTTTATCAAAGGTCACATAGGAAATAATTGTGATTTTGATAAAATTCAACATTTTTTTGATATTCTAAAATACCACAATACTTGTCAAAAATTGGTTCACTCAAGTAGACCAATGGCCTTAATTTACTTAGGTTAAAACCTAATGTAAGTTACATAACTTAGAAGCTTAGCCTAAGCTACCTACTCAAGCTAATTGTTTAGTTTAAATTAGGTAACATAGGAAAGCATTAAGAAGCAAGTTACAATTATGAACCCCTCACCTTCAAGTTCACATTGAAGAACCAAATCTTTAATCATTGCACCACACATTCAATAAGTAATATATTTTATCATAATATGATTATGAACACTTTCCCAAGAGTTACATTTTATCTACTTTTATCACACACATGCGCTTTCTAGCTTGCTCCATTTTTGCTTCAAAAATTCCACTTCACCATCTACAAGCTTCTTCTTCAATATTTCTTGGCAACATTTTAACATTTTAGTGCATCCAATCATATGCAACAAACCGCAAAAACATTATGAATTTTACAAATTTGGAGTGTTTGGATGTGAAATGAATCCATTAACCTCAAGTGCCTTGGAAAAGTTGGTTTGATATTTGTGTGCATGTTAGCCATACTTTGGATTTGAACCAATTACTCCAATCTTGTCATTATAAATATCTAGGATATGAATCTTAACGTAATGTGTTGCGATGCAAGAATAAACAAATCATGTGAAACAAGATGTGCATTATTTTGGGTTTGTTGTGGAATGTAAGGAAGATTTCATAATTCATTACCCCATTGTTTTTTTGAATTAAATCTCCAACTCCAAGGTATGGGCATGTGGAAAAAGGTGGAATGAGAAATGTTTTAGATTCCAAACATGAAGTAATCATGTACAAGGATGAAATTGTAGATCACAAGTGGGTTTAAGATCGAAACTATGTATGTTTATTATATAATTATGAAAAATTATGTTTTTGTTTGCACAAATATTTTCACCTTTTCTATTTTCTATATATAATTAGTATGTCACATCATTCTCCTACCATGGATTTCACACACATATAAACTATGTCGAAACTTTTCAAAATTAAAATTTTAATTCCTTTCATAATTTTATTTCATAAAATTTTACACTCATATAACAACTTGTTTTCATCAAATGAAGGTGTTTTCAAAGGTCATAACCATTCACTTATGTAATAATCAAAAGAAAACTAAACAAAAAATCTCCTAAAATCAACACATCATATAACTCCCCATATGATTCAATATGCACATTAATATGAAAAAAAATAAAATCATATAAATTATCATATGTGAATCAATGCATATTAATGAAACAAAAAACTTTTCATATGAATTATCATGTATAAATCAATACACATTAAAAAAAATTATGACCAAATCATAATTACATTATGAAATCCAATCATTAAATAAATTACCAAACTTAATCCTTACATAATTATATAAGTAATAATCAAGTTACAAAATAATCTAGTATTCAAATACACATGGTTGATATCATCTAGTATTAAAAAAAACAAGAGACCACAAATAGGTGCTCTCTACTCACTAGCTTTGACACAACATCTCACATTGTTCCAAATTTGACTATGGAAAACTCTTTTAAAACAAGTTCCCATTCTGGTGGCAAGAAGTCACAAGTTAGAACCTTTTCTGGGTTCAAGCACCAATTAAATTGCTGATGACGTGACTCTAAACCCCTATAATGCTTGGCATCTTTCAGTCAACTAATAGTACAATTGGTCAGATTGCGAATTTTTAAAACTTGTATTCATTGACACATTAGACAGGAAAATTCACCAATCACAAGTGAATTGACCATAGTTAATGTTCACATGCCCCCTCCCAAATACTGCAATGGGTACAACAACCCTTGCTGATATTGTCCTTCACGGCATTGGCTCCATGTTGGGTTGACAAACCCAGAAATAGCTACCAACAAGTGACATCAGGATCTGGAAGTTAGTCTGGGATGTACTTACTGTGGAAAGCCTCGTGTTAAAGGCTTTATGTCATTATGGACATGTTTTTCTAAAAAGTGGAATTAATTAATCATAGTAGAGTATAATATGGACAAGTTTTTCTGAAAAGTGGAATTAATTAATCATAGTAGAGTATAATATGGACAAGTTTTTCTAAAAAGTGGAATTAATTAATCATAGTAGAGTATAATATCATGCGAGAGAGCACACTGAATTGGGCTGGCTAGTAGATGTGCAACAATCCTAATTGTTAAGTATTATACAATATTGAATACCTTTAAATACCTTGTATTTGTATAGTAGGGAGCCTGGACCTATTTAAAAAAAAGGAAAACTAGGTTTTAACTTTCACCCAAAAGATGATTTCATAGTTTTGATCCAGATTTGTTTCAACACAAAATTTGAATTTTTGAACTTCCAGTAGGTACTGATGATACCCCTAGACCTAATTTAAAACCTGAACCTGCCCCATCCCTTGGGCCTCCCAAAATTGGCTCAAAGTTCAAACCAGCAAAAAATTAGAATTTAAAAAGATTTCATAAAGTTCCTCAAAAAAAAAAAGGGTTTAGAGTTTAGGTTTAGGGTTTAGGTTCAGAATAACACCTTGTGAACATAAACCTTAGATTATGGGACCAAATGAACTCTGCATTCTTCTCTAGTCTCTCATCAACTGACTCATGGGCAGAGAGCCAACAAATCATGAGAAATGATGGAACTCCGTAACACACTTGGTGATGCAAAATGGTTTCTGATTTTTTAAATGATGCAAGTTTCAAAATTTAGCTATAACACTTGCAACCTTCATATATATTTACTTACATTTACCTAATTATTTACTTGTTTATATAACAAGAATAGGTGTGAGTATCCGATGAAGAGACATTTAGATTTCATCAATTTAATTTCTAATCAAGATGTACAATACAAAACATGGCCCATAAAGAGTTTGGAGGCCATCTTGTGGGATGAAAATTCTGCCTTTTTCTTATTGGTGTATTAGACCTCACTTTCTACACCTCTTGTGATCTAGGGTAATGCCGCAAGGTGGGGGTTACTTGGTATTCCCTAAATAAGGGGCTTATAGTGCCAATGGTTGAGTTTGGCCTTGCATTTTGGGAATGTTCATCACCTCAGGGCTTTACCCATTGTAAAGCACAAGGCAAATACTATCATGAACTTAAATATATGTAGATCACAAGGCATATGAGGAGTAGTGTTCTTACCCACACCTTATGAGTGAGAGGGAAATCATGCCTGGTTATATGTGTATGCTCCCTCTCACTTTTAAGGGGTAGATGTAAGGTTCCTCATCTTTTTCTAGAAGGGATATTGATGGGATATAAGGTGACCTCCAAATACACTAGACATTTCTCCAAGTGATGATGGGTAAAGTCCATAGATGGGGGCCATTCTGAGAATATGGGCCTTGTTCTAGGCACCTTATTTTGCAAAGGCCCCCCACCCTAAGGCTTTACACTACACCAAATAGTGAGGGTGATTTTTTAGGGTTTTGTTTTATTGGGGACCAAAGTTTCCTGCTGACACACTATTCTAATGCCATTTTATGGGGGGCTAGTGAACCAGCACATCATCCACTGGAAGCCTATCATGATTCAGTTGTGGATGAACATCAATTGAGTTCATCTCTAGTTTCACCTCAGGTAACCCATGCTGTTAGAGTAAATCCTATATATAGGTAGGTGGGAAAACAGGTAACTGTGATGTTATAAGTAGATGGTTTTTACATAAGTAAAGGCTGTTTTTACTAATTACATATTAACAACCACAAGGTAGGGTAAACCAGCCCATCTCCAAACAAAACCCATAACCAAATGCTTTATATGTGTTCACTAAGTGCCCTATTATCGTACACTCAGCCATGACTTTTTGTTTAGACATTTGGCTTCATACATTTAGAGAATGAGTTTTTGCGTTCGTTTATGAGTTTGAGCATTAACTTGTGTTTGTTTTTAATGTTTGGTAATGGGTTGTCAACTAACACGCTTTGGTGCACATAAGTGATCGTAAAGTGTGTAAACTCATTGGGGGCGAGGGGTTTGATGTTTGGTTATGAGAGGGTTATTGTATGATTTTACGGTTTATGGTGTTCAATAGCACACAATTCAAGACATTTATATCTTGTTGTAACAACCCTAACACAATAGTATCTTTGAACCCTCCAAGCAAGGGAAATTAATGTTAACCCCTAAAGGAGCACACCTTGCCACACCCCTCCAAATTACTACATTTTAAGTTCCTTTCAAAAAAGGAATAGAATCTCAAACATACCAAGGTTGAACTCTCCTTCTTTCATTTTAGAAAAGTGAGTTCATCAAGTTCAAATTCAATGTTTTGGGATATCATTTCTAGCAAGTATTGTAGAGGCGAACTTGCAAGGTTTTTTAAAAATGCTCATTCCTAGTATAAAGTGTTTGGGAAATAAACCAAGAAATCAAATTCCAAAAGTAAAACAAGAGGCAAATAAAAGTCTTATAAGGGTAGAGGGATCATTGGCAGAATTTGTACAAATTTTGAAAAGTGAAACAAAGCATCAAAGTGAGGTGGTGAAACATGAACAAATTACATATTAGCAAATTGAGGGCGTGATTGTAGAACAAATTGTAGATTAACAAATTGAAGGTGTGAATGTAGAACAAACTGCAAATTAGCAACAAAGGAAGGGGAAATATGTGCTAGAGGACAAAGAACAAGTTTTAAGGTTGTGGTGTGTAGCTCATACAAGTTGTGTAAACTAGAAATGGTTTACAAAACAAGGATTGGATCTAGATCATAAAATATGGGAAAATCATAAAATAAACATTGTAGCTCAAAAATCAAATGTAAAGGACAAAAAGGAAAAAAATCAAAACATAGATGCAAAGTTAAATATAAAACATGAAACAGATCATGAGGTCATTGATAGGATTTACAAAGAAAAGTTAAGAAGTTTTTGTATTACCATTGGATACAAAAGTCCATTCAGACATATTCCAAAAATCCAAAACCAAAAAAGCCAAGATACTCTATAACTTGGGTCAATCACACGTATCAATTCATTTCTATAGCTTGCACAACCACAATTGACATTAATTTAGTGTGGGAAGATTTCTCAAACCTCTGGGATTTTATTAGCAAAAACAATGAACTAACATTATATGCATTAAATCTTATCTTGACTTGATAGATTTTTTGTGGTCTTGGGTTACAGAAAGGATAAAGGCATACCCCTATTGGGTAAGGAATGCATAGGCCTTACTTGTTACAAATTTCGACCAAAAGGATTTAATGGAACATGAAGACACATAATACCAAAACATATGTGACACAATCCCAACCTCTTCAAGAGACACAAATGTGAGTCTAAGATGAAAATAGTGGAAGAGTAGGAAGTTAGGGCGCGTTCCCTAATTTGCAGCACTTCGGGGGTAGAGGGGCGTGTTAGAGCTCCGGAATGGGATTAGGAAGATTGACAAACACTTCAATCACTCACACGGACCTGCACAAACCAAATAACGAATTGGTTAATGCATAGCTAGAGCATTTTTTTGTCGCAACCCAATTTGAGAGAAGTGTGAAGTTGCCACTCACACTCCCGAAAATGGGATTTGGGAGTCCTCCAGGACTCCCGAAAACTCAGAACGTGATTGCAGGGGTCAAAACACCTCGCATTGAGATACCTTTGGAAAGGTCTTGAAATGTAGATGTCCAAAATGGCCTCGCATGAGCCATTTGGACATCTATAGCATAAGTTATGGTCAAAGGAAGGGCCGGGAGTCAAATTGCTAATTTGACTCCCAACCACTAAAAGTCGGGAATCGACCCAATCCCAGTGTGTGCAGGTGAATTGTGACACACCATTGGAAAGCTCTCAAGGAGAGCTACAAGTTTGCTTTAGACCTCGTCCCAATCGGAGGTCGAGGCGAAAAGTTATGCACGCCCAAAGTTCCAGGAGTCCAAACCGGGACAGTTTCAGGACTCCACTTTGGGAGTCCTGGGAAAACGTGTCATTCGGATGCAAGTGCGAGGGTGAAATGCAGAAAATACTATATGGGGGAAGGTGGTGGCTTCCCCTGAGTCCGGGCCGTGGTGAATCAAGTGAGTCCAAGGTTGCCCGTGGTTTGTCCCAACACCAAGAATGTGCAGAATTAGTTTTAACCAACTTGTTGGTTGATTTTGGATGCAGGATCGAATGACTAAATAGCTTGTTCCTCTTCTTAGTCTAATCCCGGAGCTTTTAGCACGCCCCTCTCACCCCTTTTAGTGCTGGAAGCTAGGAGCGGCACCAAGTTCCAACTATTTCCGCTCTTTAACATAGTTGGACCTTTTTTGGGTTTAACAAGGAACTTGGAGCATAGTTATGACATTCTTGGTGTGAGAATGTTATGGAAGCCCAAAGAAGCAAGAATTTTAACGAATTTTATAGATTAACCAGTGTAATTTGGTAAACATTCGCGGGTCGAGAATGTTTTGACAAGGTGCTAAATGAAGAATTTTAAAGAATTTTAATGTGCAAAATGAAGAATGTCATCACTAGGACTTGGAGGCGCGTCACTTTTGGTGTTAGGATGAGCCACGAGTAAACTCGGATTCATAAGACTCACCATGGCCCAGACTTGAGGGAAGCCACCACCTTCCCTTTTATAGTATACTCTATGCTTCTCCACAAGGCCCACATCCAAATGGCATTTTGTCGAATCGTGAAATTCCCAAGGTTGGGACTCCTTCAATTTTGAAGCCTCATAACTTTGTGTGTAAACCTATGATTGAGATGAGGTCTAAAGAAAAGTTGTAGCCCTTGTTGAGAGCTTTCCAACAGTATGTGGCACATTACCTACACGCAAGGTAATCCGGTCGATTCTTGACTTTTAGTGGTCAAGAGTCAAACTGCCAATTTGACTCCCAGCCTTTCTTTTGGCCATAACTTGTGTTTCAAATGTCCAAATGGGTCATGCAAGCCCATTTTAAACATTTATGTTTCAATAGATTTCTAATGATATAAAAAATTCTTCAATCCATTGGGTTTTGACTTTTGCGATCGCCCTTTGAAAATTCGTAAGTCCATTGGGACCCCAACTCCCAAAATGGGAGTTCACTTGGGAATGTGAAGGTTCATTCTTTCACACTTTTTTGCACTCCCGGAAGCATGAGATGTGACCCCTGGGCTTCCCTCTTGACCCATAACCTTACAAGCCTTTACTTTGGTCGCGAGCCCAAGGTTAGGGTTGCGACAATATGTCCTTCGTAAGCGATGATCAATAATGTTGGACAAGGAGAATGTGCCCCTAAAGCTTGGATCACCCAACCTGAATCAACCTACACCAACACCATTGCCCAATTCTAATTAACCTACACCAGTGACATCACCCAACCCCAACTAGGCTACATCAAACACATCACAAAGACCTAATCAGTCTGTAATAATAACACAATAGAAATCCAAATAACCAATAACACTAACACAAAAAAGACCCAGCCAACCTACATCATCCCAACACCACAGGTCCCATGTGAGGCGAAATTCCCAAGCACCAAGAGAAGGACATGGACAGACCAATCTTTGGAAGAGGCGATGGATGTTATTGAATGAAGGACCTATTCATTGTGGAAGGCAAGTTACCACTGGTGTATGCCTCTCACTACCATATTTGATCACCTAAATGGTAAAATCAGATCAAAGAAGATGGGGGCCACAAGTGTACTATTAAAACAAGAGGTGTAGTGGTAATCACATGGACCTTAACGATGCAAGAATGTGGGCTTAATGTAACCTTATAACAACTTAAATTGAAGGTTGTAGAAATCACCCAAACAAGACTAACACCATTCAAAGATGGTCTTCCAGGTGACTCATGGTGGCATTGCTCCAAAATAGACATCCCAACTTGACCATCAGACAAGTTGTGGGGTTAAATGTAAGCAAAACATAAGGAATAACTATAAACTCTCGTAATTCTTTTTACAACAATTTGCAAAACATGAACAAACAACACAATTATAGACTAGACCATATTTGGAACTTAAATGAAACTGGGATTCAAGCGGGCAAGTAGGTTAGAGCTAAGGTTCTAGCCAAAGAGGGTCACACATAGTATATAGCACTATTTCAAAGTTTTGCAAATATTTAATTGTAAATTGTGTAATGAATGTTGTAGGGACAATATTACTAAGGTTCTACATTTTTTTATGAGAAAAGATGTGTGATGACTACATCAAATAGTGCAAATTAGGAACTTATATGGCAATGCAAACAAAGGCATGGATGACGACTTTCCTATGTAAAGTGTTCCTTTCATTTTTCAAGAGGTTAGTTCTTGGTGGTATTTCCCAAACTAATCGTCATTTATTGATACTTGATGGTCATGGGTCACATGTCACATTAGAAGCCATAGAGCAAGTAATGGATTTTGGGTTAGACATGATAACCTTGCCTTCACACACCTCACATGACCTCTAGCCCTTAGACATTTTTTATTTCAAGCCCTTCAAAACAACATTTAAAAAAGAAAGGGATGTAGCTATGGTCGCAAACAAATACCAAGAACTAGACAAAATAACATTTGTTGGATGGGTGGACAAAGCAATAGACCAATTGTTGACCAAGGATAACATTAAGTAAGGGTTTAGGGTTACCAACATTTTGCTTTTAAATCCTAGGGTAATGGATGAAAGGATGCAATTGTCAATGATTTACACAAAAATAACAACTATGGATGGAGAACATTCAAGTGAAGATGGGTACATATTTAGAGACCGAAATGATCATATTCAGGAAGATGGTCAGAACTAATAGGATGAAAAGCAATTTGCAATTGTTGAATTATTAAACATAATAAACATATTTAGTGTCTTTTAAATAGAATGTGGAGAATCTAGTAATCCAAATGGACTTGAACAACACTACTATGTGGAGAGGCCTCATGTTCTTGTTGAAGAAGAATGTCATGTTGAAGAAGCTCCCCATGTAGTCGACATAGTTCAGCCAACACATGAACTGTTGCAAGATGCCCCCATCTTAGAAGATCTCACAGAAAAATAGTTGCATTTACCTAGCTTGTTATCCTTGCTTCACCTACTTGCAAGATGCACACAAGGGAGAGAGCCTTTAATAGATTACTCTTAGTCACATGTTGTGACATATATAGACTATATAAGTGTCTTATTAAAAAAAACCATTGACAAAACAACTATAGACAATATTAGAGAAGCTCAAATTAAAAAAAGGGAGGAAAAGCAAGTTAGGAAGGCAATGGATACCTAAAGAGCAACAATGAGAGCAACTCAAAAGATAGTTGACAAGATTGCAACGGCCAAATTTGTTGTTGTTTAGTCTATAACAATGGTAAATCAACTAGGAAATTGGTTCCACTAGCAAATCCAAGCAACTACCATGCACACCCATTGGGATACAGAGGTGTCAACCTAGGATTTTAAAATAGAAGCACAACAGATAGCTAGGTAGTTAGCAATAGCAAAAAGGTAAGAAAGTGAATGTGTTCTAGCAACACTCTACCCTTCTAACCTTCTAGTTCCTCTCCACCCTTGCTACGTTCTACACCTTCTCTACCATAACCTTTGCCCTCTCCCCCTAAACCTTAACCTTGACCCTTTCCCTCCCCACCCAAACCCAAACCCTCTCCACCATCTCCATCTCCTTTCCCCAACACCACCCTCTCGATCCTGTAAACCCTAACCAACTTCTCTTGCCTCTCAACCCTCCTAACCTCCTCCACCCTTTCCACCTCCTATACCTTTAATTATTAAAACAGAAAACATGGGGGGTTAAGGGGGGGGGGGAACTTGAAAATCTCATAACTACAAATAATCAAGGAGCTAAATAAGACAATAGGCATGTTGACCAATAACCAAAAGTAACATAAGAAGACCACAACCATGGAACTTCAAGAAAAACCCAGGAAGAAGATAATAGATTTGGGAATTTTGGAAAAATCCAAGAAAAAGAAAACCATGGCTTTGAGGGTACGGCTAGGAATAAGAAGATTTGACTTTGGGAACTTTGGAAAATACCATGAAAAAGAAGACCACAACTTCAAGATTTCAGTTAGGACGAAGAAGACCACAACCATGGAGTTTTAGAAAAAAACCAAGAATAAGAAGAGCACAACTTTGGGAGCTTTGAGAGCTTTGGAAAAAACCATGAAAAAGAAGACAACAACTTTGGGAGCTTCAAAAAAATCCAGGAAGAAGAAAACCATGGCTTTGAAGGTATAGCCAAGAAGAAGAAGAAGGCTTTGGGAGCTTTGGAAAAAATCATGAAAAACAAAACCAAAATTTTGAGGTTTTGGTCAAGAAGAAAAAGACCATAGCCATGGACTTTTGGAAAAAAACTAGGAAGAAAAAGACCACGGCTTTGGGAGCTTTGGAAAAAACCATGAAGAAGAAGACCATAACTTTGAGGTTTCGGCTAGGAAGAAAAAAACCACAACCATGGAGTTTTCGAAAAAACTAAGAAGAAGAAGACCACAGCCATGGAGTTTTCAAAAAAACCAAGAAAAAGAAGACCACGACTTTGGGAGCTTTGGGAAAAACCATGAAAAAGAAGATTGAACCCATGGGGAGTTTTGGAAAAAACTAGGATTATAAGAAGAACACCGAACCCATGTTTTTTTCAGTCTTAGTTCCTTACCCAAGAGCTATAAACATGAAGGGAGGAAGTCAAAGATTGGTGTAGACTTGCAAAACACAAGAGTGGGGAGGTCGAAACTCTTAAAGAACTCTAAAAAACCAAGAAAATGATGATGATTGAGTTTGGGAGGGTGTCAAATTTCCCAACATACCTAAAGCAACAAAGAGAAGAAGAAGATCGTGAGGATCATGAAACCAACAAAAAGAAAAGCATGAAAATAATGTAGTGCTAAGAAATCAAAAGATGAACATCACAAGGGTGAAAAGGCATGAAGCTTGAGGATCGTGAAACCAAGAAGAAGAAAAACATGATAACTATGTTGTGCCAAGAAATCAAGAGAAAAACACTACGAAGGTGAAAAGGCATGAAGCTTGTATTTCACTCAAATCTCACAAACCTTGGAAAGCTCAAATTTTCATGAAGCTCAAAAAACTTGGAACATCACAAAGCTTAGAAAGTTGATTAGAAAGCTCAAAGCTCAAGAGAGCCAAGTGGTTGCCCTGTGGTGAAGAGAAATTGAAAGACCACAAATTTTGCATAAGAAAAACAAGTGGACTCAAAGTAATAGTTCAATTGAAACAGATGGTGTTGCAACACACTATTGTGAGTGAGCGCCCATAGACTTTAGTCACTTTCAACTTTAGGGTTCTTCAAACATTTGGCCACCCATGTTCGTCCGATCTTAACCCTTATGCTTGGATAAATCTGCATTGTAAAAATCAATTATGAACATTTGTGTAATGAATTATATTTGTTTATTTCTACATCCAAGTTTGGATGTGGTAGGTAATGTACATCCACCACCCTTGTTTTGTTTGCTTATAGATGCCAAATGCATCACCCATAAGATGCCATGTGACTCTTTTTTTCCACTCTTGACCCCCCCTTGCTTTGGGTGGGCATATCTCACTCAGATTTTAATATTTTTAAATGTTGTAAATTGCAACAGGTGTACCCATATTAGGGCTATAATATTCATTTCGACATCAAATTCAGGCGACCAAACCCATGAATTTCAGCGACCTCTGAGCCACTATGTATTCAGACATATGCTGGTTTACCCTAAGGATGTTTTTATCACCTACCTCCTAAGAACCCAAAAGTTGGGTTCTTAGTAGGTAGGTGGAAAAAAAAAACAACTGAGGTAACCACCATGGTTACGTGGGGAACTGGAACCCAACAGAAAACTGTTTCGTGGCTACTGATCATCCATCCTTCATGGTGCGCTGGTGACTTCTGGTTCGCTCTTGCCTTTCTGCGACACTTGCCTCCGTAGCGACCAGACCTCGTCGCGTGCGTCACGAGCTGCCGTCAACTCCGTGTTTCCAGCACCAGATTTTTCGATCTTTTTTCGTCGTCGCCCTGCAACGTGTTGGCAAGCAAGTTCGAGGCTGAAATCAATAAGTTCGGGATTGAAATCAGCAAGTTCTGGATTTTGTTTGTATGTGCGATTGAAGGGTTTCTGAATTGGATCACAGCAGGAACGAGAGGTAAAGGGTAGAATCTGAGATTGGGGAGCACTGATCTTGAAGTCGAGTACACGTTTTATAGAGAGATGTAAGCATTATTTTTAGCTTTAGAGATTGGAAATTGAATTGGAGCTTTGGACATTATGCATCCTCACCGGCATCATCATCACCAGCACCCCAACAATGAAGCAGAAATTGCACCCATGTCGCCGTATGGCAATTCATACGCAGGAGGTTACGGCCAGGACCCAGCTTCACAGTTCAGCGTGCCAGCAGCCTATGGTGAGCAGCAGGAGTACGTAGGAGGAGGGTACGGGTCTGGGCCGTATTACAATGCAGGATCATATCAGGTTTGTGGCTACCCGAGTAGCGGATATGGTGGTGCTCCAGGGATGTACCAAGGGGAGCGGGCGCAGATGCAACGATTAGAGGCTGAGGAGCACAGACACAGACAGGACGAACACAGAGCTGCCTTGGGTGCCATTGGCGCTGCTGCTCTTGCTCATGTGAATAATACTCTTCTTCTTCTGCCTCGTGTCTTTTGCTGATTGAAAAACTGGGATATTTTGAACTTGCTGATTCACGATCATGCATCGAGTACAAGTGCTAAACAAACTCCTGAATGACTAATTTGATTGCAAAAAACCCCAGTTGCTGCAATTAACTGAAGAAATTAAAAAAGGAAATGAACTCATGCATGGAGCAGCTCCACCCATGCTCAGTATTTGGCTTATTGTACAGTGCATCGGTGGAGTTGCTCGCACATATTGTTGATTTGTTCTTCTTTTGAGGGGTTTTTTGGTAACTGAATTGCAACAGCACGAGAAGCAAGAAGAGAGAATGGATCCCGCACATGCACACAAGCATCACAGGGAAGCTGAAGCTGCGGAGGCGGGAGTTCTGGGACTGGGAGGTTATGCACTTCATGAGATGCACGAGGCCAATCAGCTTCGCAAGGCCGAGAATGCATATGCAGCAGCAGCTGATGGTGCACGCCATCATCGACACCATCGCCATTAAACCCTAAACCCTATATAATATACTCAAGTTTCCCTAAACCCTACAATCAATGTTTAGGGTTTAGAGTTTTAAGCGTGGATTTGAAGTTGGTTGATTTTTCATTTTAGCAAACAAATAGATTTTACATGTACATATTAGTGAAATTTAGGTACAAAATTTGTACTTGAATCTTTGAAACTTTTGAATTTGTTCATGGTACCATGTGTATAATGTAGTCCTTGAAATAGCTTCAGGGTACAATTTTTGTAGTAAAAAATAGTTCTACTTTGTTTTTGGCTTCATTGAAATTGACTTTTGATGCATACTAATTAAAGTTTTCAATTTATGCATTAAATCATTTATTGTCCTTCCTTCCTATATTCATGCTTTTTTATTTTTTATTTGAAACTCATGCTTTTTCTTTTTGTAAAATATCACTTTATCACCTTTTTCACTTTGTTTTCTTTGTTTACTTTATCATGCTTTCACCCTATATTTTCTTCTGTCTATTTTATCATGTTTTCACTTGATTTTTGTGAAAAATCTTTGAGTAATGTTGGCTTTGTCTATTACATATATGATATTTTACAATGAGGCGCGATAATAAATAATGAAGCTTGTGTGCTTGAGAGTTCCTTTGCATTGGAGGTAGGAATTTTTGGCAATTTCAAAAATAATTCATTAGTGCCTAACCAACCTCAGAATTAGGGTAATTGTTGATCATAGCATATCGTGAAGGGTGTTTGAAAAGCCTTTAGAATTTAGGCACTCTCTCCAAGTCATGCAGCAAAACTAGAGTGTAAAGATTGGTCATTTATAAGGGTAAAAAAACCCATTGAAGAGTTTTCCAAATCCTTGGTAATAAATTTACATACCGCTTTGATCTCACTCACTCAGAAAGAGTTTTGGAAGGTTTGGGTTTTGAAAAAGAAAGGCTTATGATGATGGATTGAATCAAAAACATTTTGCAAAAGGATTCCAAGAAGGTGCTAGAATCGAAGTAGATTGTGTTTTTAGGGATTTGTCTGTCAGTCAGATCTGAAATGTCTTTGCTCTGGTCATCTCTCAGGTCATATCTCTCAATCCTGAATCCTAATCAGATCCAATAAAAACCATGCTCACATGGAGAAGTTCTACATGTGTTTCTCTCCATGACATTGTACACATAAAACCTAGCATCATTAAAGAGGTTCCACACTGTAATTATCCAACATGCCAATGGTTGTGCGTGGACAATAGTTTGTCCTGCAGCTGTCTCTTTTGTGTCAGTAGAACCCAAACCAACTCCAAAGATATATGTTTATGAAATTGCAGAGAAATCTCCACAACAACATTTTGGAAGGTAAGACTAACAATGAGTGTGGTCATTAACCTTATGAAAGTAGTCACTCACAAAATGTCAGAGCTTCACCTTCATCATCAATAGCAGCAGCAGCTCATATTCCCCACTGACTTTATCAGCTCACAACTGTGAGTGTGCATAAGTACATCAAAAAATTATTATTTCCCAAAAAATCAGGGAACCCATTATACAAAATCTGCATCCTGAGTTTTTGTCAGATTTCTGAAGACAACGGAAAGACTTGAGTTATGATGTCGGCTAGCACACATGAGACATAGCTAATCCTAGGATAGTACATTTGCAGCCAGCACACTGAGTTGCAGAGGTTCTAGAGCTTCAGTTGCACCTGTCAGTTCTTCACTAACTCGCCACAGCTCGTAGGCCAGCCTACTGTCCACTGCCCTTGCACTTGGGCTCTTTCTTCGGCTATCTTCATAGTAACTACCAGTCACACCCTCCATTTCAGGTGCAGATGCCAAGAACACTGCAGTTGATGCACCTTCTTCAGGAGTCTGCAGTACAGGCAAAAGTCTGGTTTAGGTTTTTTGCACCACCATGTCCTAACTGTTATCTCTGAACTTGTCTCCATTATAGTGGATCTTCCTGTAGAGATGGGGAAGATGTAATCACCTTAAGTCCCAGAAGTTTGATGATTGTGGAACGGATGCCTGGAAATACTGCAGGTTTGTTTGAACTAATCCCTTGAGGAAACACGTATCGAATCAACTGTGACCACAAAACATTTCAGACATCATTCTTGGCAACAATTCCTGTTTTGTGAAAACCATGGCTGAAGTTTACAAGACTCAAAGTAGAAGAAGAATGGTCAACCTCTGTGTCAACAACACCTGGGTGCATACAGTTTGATGTCACTGGAATTCCAAAGGATACACAGCGTCTTGAAAGCTCATGTGAGAATAGACAGTTTGCCAGCTTTGATTGCCCATACGCCAGCCACCTCTGGTAAGCTACAGCACACTAAGATATGAGGTTTCAACAAATCTTTGGCAGTTCAGCATGTTGTCAATTGTGAGTACATCTTTGCATTGTGAACTCTGGAACCAATTGTTTGTGCAGAATTCCAACAAAATAGTCTGTACCTCGGGGGCCTTTGAAATTGAGGTCATTGAAATCTAAGTTGCCAATGCGTTCTGCAGCAGATGACAGAACCACCACCCTTGATTTCAACCTGCAGACCATTGAAGGGTGCATTGAAACAGGTTTTCCCAAGAAAAGTTGCATGAAAAAATTAGAACACTAGGTTATAACTAAAGAACAGCTAGAGTGGGAAGGTGAACAGGATGTTCATTTGCAGAATTTAAACTAAGAGACAGCCCATATGTCTATGATTGTGCAGTGATAATTGAGCACATGGTAATATAATAATGCAAATCAAGGGAAGATGAATACCCAGGTGTGGCACTCGTTTTGAGTCTATCAAGGAGGAGTGCTGTTAGCAAAAAGTGGCCCAAGTGATTCACCTACAGTGGACAGACAAAACCCATCCACCACAAAACTCTCACTCCTTCCAGTTCATTCCTCTTGTGATAAACACAATCATGACTTAAATCTCGCCAAAAACGAAAGAAAAAATAAAGCTATGTCTTTGCCAATGTTCCACATCCATCCAACAAATGTGCAGTTCTTATAAGTCAAATCTCATCAGAAAATTCTATCACATTTTGACAGATGCCAGCAGACACATACTGCCTAAACCTGAACCTACTAACCAAGAAACCTTAGAAACTAAAACAGCATGGACAGCCTGAATCCTGGCAAGATCTGAACAAAGAGATGATTTTCAAACTTTTCCAGTGACAATGCAGTCTTACCCCAAGTTGATATTCAAAACCATCTTCTGTGTATTGCTGTGGACATGCCATTACACCTGCATTATTCACCTGTACACAAAACACAACATTAGTATATTTCATACCATATATCGAGAGTGCTCGTGAACTACTCAAGTTACAGTACATAAAGCATATTCCACTAGTTCTACTAAATAAAGTAATGGGTGATATTGCTCATGGTGCTGCCTTGCCATAAAGAAGGGTCTGTCACCTACAAGATCACCAAATTTTGTGCCAAAAAACTTGTACGTACAAGGTCAATGGTGGAGGGCAAGATACCAAAGGAATTTACACGGAAAATAGCTTAACAAGAGGAAGCAGCAGGAGTAATACTCAAGAGGGCACTTACAAGTGAATTCAAGGGAAGGCCTTGATCCAAATACTCCTTTGCAAATTGCCGGACAGATGTTAATGATGCCAGATCACAAATCATCACCCTTCCCAGATGCCCATCAGTGATCCAAGGTCAGCAAATGACATTGCTAAACAAGGAGGATGTAAATAAACCAGTGGCTCACAGATTTCAAGATCAATGGAGAGAGAGAGAGCACAAGAGAGTTGCAGCAAAACCAAGCAAGAAGACTCTGACATCTCAGAATTCAACTCTTACAGAAATATGTCTTGTGAACCTGCTATGCCTAGTATTCATGTGGTACCTGATTGAAGGGTTGTTGGTGTTGCGAACAATCTCTGCAGCAGCTTCTTCTCCTTTCTCTTTATTCCTACATGCTTCCTTGCAGAAGTCCCAAACCCCTCATGGAGCTCTTCATTTTCATATCCAGATGCATTGAGCACGGCAATGACTCATTACTAGTATTGTGACATTTGAGACCCAGAAGTTTTCAATGCACTCAAAACCAGTTTTTGATACAAATTGGGTACTCCTCACTGAATGACTTACCAGAAGATTTCAGACTACCATCAGACAATGCAAAAGAAGAATCTATGTGTTTCTCAAGCATTCAGTACCACCATCAGTATCTTGCAAATGAGGGCATACTGATGAAGCTGGGAGAAAGCCAAATGATGCTTACCAATGGTCACAGCCATGCCCTGCCTTGCCAGTTCCGTGGCTGTGGCCTTCCCTATCCCTGCCACATGCAATTTGCAACAAGACAATTGAGAAAGCCATCTGCAACACAAAACTCAGCTTCTATGAATTGAAAAGTTGCCTGAACTCTAGCCTCAGAGAGAGACACACACACACAACACTGAATGCCTTGGATGGGATGATTCACATGAGGCTCTGATGCACACCAGTGTTGCCTCCAGTAATTACAACATGACGCTGACTAGAATCTGCTGCAGATGATGCATGTGGAACTGTAGAAAACCTCCGGCTGTAATCTGTTTCTCCACTCTGCAATCAATCATACAAGCATGAATGCTTTCAGTAAGCCCAAAACATTCAACTGGTAAAGACCTAGTATGCATGCACACTGAACCCACAAAACACTGTAAAAACCTCAAAATGCAGAACCAACTGATGCTATGACGTCTGACCCATAACCCAAATTTGTAAGAGAATTTCAAAAACTTCAAAGATGTGCTGCAGCAAAGCAAAGATTTATTTGAAGCTCAAATCCATTGAGAATGCTTTGGGTACCTGGTAAAAAAGACTTGAAGGAGAAAGAAGATCCATGGACAGGGAAACTTTGAAGAGCAGCTCTGAAACGTGAAATGGAGATTTCAACCTAATCTTAGGACCCGTAGGAGGATATGAGAATTGAAAGGAAGAAGTGAGGAGGGAGAAATGGGACAAAGCTTTGAATGCCATTGGGAATTTGTAGAACGTGGTTCTAAAGCTGGTGGGATTGAGTGAGTGAGTATCCCCTACGAAAACGTCTTTGGGTTCTTCTTCTCGTTGCCTCAGAATTCACAAACAGAAAACTAATCTTGGGTTCCTACGAAACAAGTAGCAAACTGGTCCTTGATAGCATTCCCGTTCTATTCATGACATAGAATGCTCAAATGATCAGTGCCCACATGCTCAGATGATGAACCCTAAAAACAGATCTATACTTGAATTGAGTTCTTAGCAGTTGCTGCTGTTGTCAACTACTACAACATAACAATTTGTAAGGGATTGCAGGGAAAGCGGCAAAAACTCTTCCATTCCTCAACTCTCCAACCTTGTAAAGGCGAATGTCCAAAAGCAAAAAACTGTGAACCCCGCGGTACTGAATCAAAACCCTAAACGAAATTCCAGATGGTATTCCATTACAGAGCTCCATGTGCTAATGTGACAATTTGTTGTCAATTGTTAGCAATCAGTTTGTCAACCTTGTGTTGAGTTGGGAATACTCTTCAATTTGGACACATTCAATCAAGCTTGGGACAAAAATATCACACAAGTTTTGATGTTTAACATGATCATGAGGTGGTCATAAATGAAATACTTAATTGCAACCAATGTGATGAACTATGTATATCAAAACACACCAACTATTATACACCACCAACTCTCTAGCTCATAAGCATGACTATCCAATTGTGTTTGAGCAACCTTTTTGTTACAATCAATGTGCTTTGCATGAATTTATTACATTGTTCAACACAAATACATTTGAGCTTCACTACACATTGTCTTTGAGCAATACAAGTTCATGGATCCTTGAGCAACCTTTTTTAACAATCAATGTGCTTTGCATGAATTTATTACATTGTTCAACACAAATACATTTGAGCTTGACTACACATTGTCTTTGAGCAAGAAAAGTTTGTTGATCCTCCAACAACTTTTTGTACAATCAATGTGCTTTGCATGCATCAATAACATTGTTCAACACAAATACATGTTTGGTTCATGTTAGGAACTAGGGTAAGCATGCCCATTACCAAACATAGGCATGCCACCAAATGGCCCCATGGTAGAAAGCATAGGTGGTAAATGGGCATCCGCGCCCTTTTGAGTGTTCAAAGGTGGCACCTATAATCAAACAATCGATTTGAAAAAAGTGTGTTTGGTTTAGGGAAAACTTCCAAACATAATTTTACATTTGTGTTTGTTAATGAGTGTGAAAGAGCACCATCTTATATATTAAAGTTACAGTGTCTGTCTGTCTGTCCGGGCAGTTTTCAAGCATTGCCCGGACCCTTATTTTTTTTTTTTTTTTAAGGGTTTTGTTTTCTGTCACACTTTCTACACAACAGACAAGGGGGGGCGTGGTCGGACGCGCACTCCTCAAAGGTGCGGGGCGCGGGGGGGCG